>Ga0123355_10004744_pt1 | contig 19769 bp, 11 predicted proteins | sample TergutEmb28metaG_3_FD_89872 | JGI IMG/M metagenome (GOLD analysis project Ga0123355, IMG submission 89872) | Embiratermes neotenicus P1 segment gut microbial communities from Petit-Saut dam, French Guiana - Emb289 P1 | ecosystem: Host-associated > Arthropoda: Insects > Digestive system > Gut ...
ATACCACTAAGTCGTCAGCTCCTGAAGATGGGCACAAGTTGGCCCGAAACATGTTGAGCAACTTATAAGGAGAAATAAATATAATACTAAGTGACATCTAGTTGGTTTCTTATTCCACAATGAACTTAAATAACCTTAACATGCAATAAAGAGAACTGAGCTTTCCATGGTCATGATTTGACTTCAAGACTTTAATTTCCCAAAATGCATTCTCTCACATATTAATAAAATTAATTATGATATATGAATATTAATATGCTCTACCATACAATTTCAAGTGCGGACTGTGTGGGATCAGCTGGAATGAAATAATACCATTATGAACATACTGGAAATGAAGCTTATCTATTTTAAATACCATATGCAAAACATGTTTGAATAATGAAAAGACACGCTTAACTCTTATGTGAAGTTTCGTAACCTGAAAACACGCTGTATTGATTTTCAGCACACTGTTGGAATTTCTATATTCCTGCTATGCTTATAGGATCAGTCAAGTTGTATCGTTGTATGGGGTACTGCAGGAAGGAGATGTGCTGTGTGGAAAAGCGGTTGCTGGGTATGTGGGGTGTTACCACAGTTGGTTCATGTTACTTCACATCAGTCAACAGTGAATCCATAACATATGTCAGATGAGGATGAAAAACACAGGATAAAGAAGGGTTATGATGATGAATAAAGATAATATTTACTCCTTGTAGTTTAATTAATGGACAGTTTACAACCAAAATGCACACACATCATTAGCCGTTGATGTTTTTCAAGTGGCTCATCTTTATTTGCGTTGATATACACAGTACTGCACACACTTTAAAATAGTATTTAGTGTGAAGCAAAGCTCTCTCCACAGGTTAAAAAGCATGCGACTCCTGCGAGCTAATGACTGAACTGATTTAAGATGTGATCACATATAATTTTTTGCTCTGTGTGCTCACCAGTTGGCATAAATGCAAAATTTGGGTTCACTGTATTCGATTCTACCCAGTCAGAGGATTGAGAAGTCATCAACTTATTACAGGCTGTTGTGAAGTGGATCTTGGATTCAGTCGTTTCAAGTGCCACAAAGTAAATCAAAAATCACTCTGCTAGTGGAATGTAGCAAAAAGTGTCTCTCTGCAAAAAGTCTAAAACATTCATTGTGGAAATTTGGGTTAAGATAGCTTTTCCTGCTCCCGTACAATGTAGTTTGCCCATCTAAACACATAAATTTCTTTCCAGACTGTGAAGCAGTATAATATGTCTATTAGGAATTATATCAGGTACTGTCAGAAAGAGATCACCATAATCTATTTCAAGAACTCCAGTACAGTGAGTTGTGCACATGACAATTTGACAATTATATTAACCACCCACATCCAGAAATAACTTAAATTCACCTCTTCGAGCTACATTCGATAACATTCCCCCAAAAAATTACGTCACAAGAGGAATATATGGAACTGTGAAGCCAATTCTAGTACATGGGTGAACAGGAAATGCACAAAAAAAATTATAAGAACCACAACAGTTACAATGTGGTAGGTATACCAACTTGTGGAAAGAAGATCCATTTTACAGGCCACATATGGAAATAAGCGACAGGTCTCTTTTTTTAAGGCCCAGGTACATGATCACTGCTTAGGAGAAAGTGCCCTCTTGCCCTGGAGTCAAAAACCCATTCCGATCCTTCCCGTAGCAGATAAGGAGCTTCCAAGTTTCGCTGAAGCCATCGGCTACATGTTCCTGCGAAACTGTGGTACCCTACATGACGTCAAAAAACCGCGAGCCACCATCTGAGCACTCAGTCTTGAAGACCTGACACACTACATACGGGTTCTAACTACTAATAATGTGCATGTAACATACTTGACCCGTATGCGTTTCCTTTTCTACTGGTTCCCAAGAATGTTGCAAGGTACTACAGGTTGAATACCTATAAGAAATTACAGGAACGGTTTCAATATACTTTGATATATTCACGCTTTTATGAAACCCGGACACTTTCCTTGCTAACACATGCGCCATGTTTTCATTCCTGTGGACAATTCCAGATAATCTGTGCTCTAAAGCAAAGGATCCGGCGCACAGATCAACACCAAAGTTGTCTACCACAGATTATTTGTTCACTTGTCACCTGGGACTTGTTCGTCAGTCCAGTCAAACTCAGGTTTACGATAGTGAGAGCGACTGGAAAGCTATGTACTTGAGTAAGACTGTTATGAAGAATAATAACACTGCACTAATGAATGTGCAACATGTTTACACTCCGTCCACTTTTTTCTTCTTGGATTTATGTGTACTGCCAAACCCCTTAGTAAATGGATAATTCGCACTTTATGGTGCAAAGCATTCCTTGCAAAGTTCATAGTGGGCTCGTAATGTGTAAACGAATGTTTATTACGAATTTTATAATTGGAGGTATATATTCCATATATTCTCATGTACATTCATCTTCTGCAATACGAATTCATTTAATTACTATTTGAATCCACGTAAACGACTCCTGTCCTATGTCCTGTCGTGCATGCTGTTAATAATGGTTTCGCTCTTGATGCAATTCTTACGCGTGAAATACTAACAACATGTTCCTGTATTAATACTGGCAAATTCCGGGTATTGTAATTATGTTTCGTATGCCTTTTCCAAATAAATTAGTTGTTCATATTCTCATGATAGAACTCAGTTTTCTCTGTAAATAATTTTAATGATGCTGTACGCTCCTATTGACACCAAAGAAACGCAGTCCAACATGTCGCATGTCTTCAGTTTGATTGCGTCATGATAACGCGGAAGATAGTGAAGTGACAGGAGCAGTAATTTGTGAGGCTACAACCCCGTTCTTGTTATTCTGACTCTGTTTGAAATGCAGTTAACTTATAACTGAAAAATGAGTTTATATACGTACATAAGAGGCTTGTTTGGCTTTCCGGATTACAAGCAAGATCAGTCACAAAGGTGGGAAAATCTAGATGTTTCTGAGGATGGTGTATTTTAAGCGACCGTGCTGACCACTTAGTCTTTTTTAAACCCCCCCCCCCGAGGGGGGAGTTCAAAGCTTTAGAAAGAGCTAGTCTGTATCGCTGGATACCGAAAGAAGTTCCAGCTGTAGTACGGTGTGTACAGTGCTCGGGACTAGCCTGCGTGAGGGTTCAACCTAGCAGAAATATTTACAGCCTTTGCACGTCATGACCGAAACTGAGTTTTCGAAACTTTGGATACAAAACTGATACTTCTTACAGTGTGCTTATATTCTGATGAACTGTACAAGATCCAGGAGTTAATTTTCGATGGGCCAGTACAAATACGAACATTTCGCAATACAAATTAAAATTTGGAAGGACATAGCCTCGTCAGCCTGTAGGATAATCGATGTTCAATCACCTTTCTGTGAAACAGGGTGATTGAGTGAAATTTACTTTTCATTCATTTCTGCCCTCTAAAGCAAGTAGGATCAACAGGATGCTGTGTTTACGATCTACTACACCATGTGTTTTGAGCCTGTCTGTGATTAATGTTATCTTTCAGTCACAGGTGTTTGAAGATTAAAGTAATTTGACAGTTTCCAATTCCACATTCCAGTATCATTTTGTTTCTCCCTATTTTCATTCAGGCTCACTGTACACTGTTATGAGGAAAATATACAGAAACTGATGTAACATTTATTACTTAAGTGTACATTGCAGGTAGTATTTAGAATTTAGGAAGCAGAGTAGTTTGGTTTGAGATGTACCCAAGCAGCTTCACTTACATTGTGCTTATAATGTTAAGGTAGACATGAAAGAAAAATGTAAGAAGTAGGTAAAAATGCATGTCCTCCATTATATTACTTTGCAGTGAGGAAAACATAATCATCCAGTTTGGAATTAAGAAAGCACACAAAAATTACACCACAATATTCAGGTACATATCAAAATACAAAGCCTGACTGTGAAATCACACTAAACTTACATTGGCCAAATATGTTTAAAATTTAATGACAGTATTTGAATGCATTAGAGACTCCTTTCCCCATTGGTCAATGTGGCTGGAGCATAAAGCTGATCACATAACACTTGTCCAGTGCTGCTACACTGTATGTATAGACACAAGGGTAACTTCACCTCACTGACAAGTGGTGAGAGATAGGCATCCTGTTTTATTATACCCACAATTTGAACATACAGTACAGAAAATGAGAAAAATGTTAAAATTCTTTGCCAATAAGTTACGGGCGTGATGATTAGGATTCAATTCTGAACAGTCAGGGATATTTCTCATTGCCAGTCAGAGGGGAGTGGAGGTGCTAAATACCAGACCTAGGTTATTAGAGAAGGTCATTTTGTTAGTTCCACATATTCTGATGCTAAAGGCATGGACAGGGTATTAACATGTCTCCCTCCCATGGGCCTGAGGGACTGCCTGTGTATGCAAACTTAATTTTTTCTATCTTACTCACTTCAACACAGCAGGGAGGTTGCAAATTCCCCCAAAATATCGGCACCACAGCCTACTTATATATGTTGCGAACACCCGAAAGTAGGATCAGCATTGAGAGTTCTTGTCAGCTGACTTTTCAAGATTTATACCATTCTAATTATTTACACATATGCTTCTGTAATTTTCATTGCTGAATAACTGCTTATTTTGTAGACAAGATGATAAACCACATGGATCAACGATTGATGTATTCCGCCGTCCCACTTGGAACTGGGATGAGGATGAAAATGATGATGATGATGATTCCCAGTAAGTCTAAAAAACTGTGAATGCTATTGAAAATTTCAGTTCACTTCTTAAGGGTATGTTGGAGGCCTAAGAACCTGGTGATGGAAGTGGTGCAACTGCTTGTTGCTGGAAGTTGCATCAGAGAGGATGTTTGATCTGCTTACAGGAAGCATCACCTGTTTCTGCTCTTCTTTGGAGAGGAATGATCAGATGAACATTTTATGGGTACTGTAGAAATGGCATATGATTGTTGTCTTCTGGCTTGTGACACGTGCCATCTGGTAGACGGGTACTAATATATGAGGTTCCTCACAAATTAGTATGCTTGTACCAATATTACACAGCACCACAACCCAGAACACAGCAATTGTTGACAGTGTGACTGTGAGAACCTCAGATATCACATGGCTTCATCATATTAGTGGCTACATGAGTTAACATGTATTACTGGTGTGCATATGACATGATATAACTCTATTTTACCTGTTCCTAGAGCATTAAAATAAGTATAAATTATATTCCTAGGTGTGGGTTGAGCACATCCTCTGCACATGCATACTTTTTTGTGGCCACAATAAGTTTGTGGTCTGTTGTTACAAATTTTCTTCATTCATATATGGGACGTTTTAAATCTGTGGTCTGTAATTCCAGTTATCTTATGAAGATTCCAGTTTCAGCCCTATATGAAACTGGACGCTTTTATCTTGACGTATCTGTATTGGTGTAAGAAGGACTGTAGTGCCTTCACATGCAATGCTTTGAAATGCTGGTAATTTTTTGCAGACCCAATCACCCCAGTGTCCTTAAGAAAACAAGTTACCCGGTGATATAGAGCAGTGGCTGTCTTCCTTTTATAGCTGGCAACATCTGAATGATTAGATACAAATTGTGCTGAATACAGTTTGAAGAATAGTAATAGTAATAATAGAAATAATTAAAAAGTAATCATGTTCTCTCCAATCCCCATACTGTCCTCATATCACACAACCAGACATTTTTTGTATAAACAGTTTCTGATGAGCAATGTTTATGTCTTTCTGAAGCTATTTTAAGTGTCCCTTGCTAATGTTTTGTTTAAATACACATATAGCAGGCAAGATATTCATTATGCTCTATGCACCAAGAATGAGCCCTCAAGAACCTCTGAAAAGCCTATGGGAGTTGCCTTGTTTCCATACCATCACTTTACATCTAACAAAATAAGCAGAATGCTGGCTAAACATAACAAAAAACTATCCAAATTCCAAGGAATAAAACTAATAGCACTTGAAGACCGATCAAGGACAATCTAGGCCTTAAAACATCTGGGATGTGCTGCATATCATGTGAATGTGGATCAGATTTCCAGGACCATTGAAATCAGATCCCAAGAACACATAAGACTCCTGTGCCATGGCCAGACAGAAGAGCCAGCTGTAGCAGAACACCTACTAACTACAGGACATGAAATCCATTTTGAGAAAAAACACAGACTGAACAGGACTACATATGTGGACCAGATTGTGAAAGAAGCAATAGAAATTTATCTACATGCCAATAACTTCAACAGGGAGGCTGGCTTCATATTAAGTTTTACATGGCAGCCAGTAACCAGTTTACTGAACTGCTCTCCACAACCAGGAATACACAACCCAGGCCAAGTGCAATGACCTTTTGACTCCTCCCATTAGCCAGAGGGGTCACATTCCATCCCACAACTGGCTGAACAGAGATATTCACAGCGCAGAGTTGGACACCTAGTCACCAGTTTTGGTGCTACCAAACCACCAGCACACCCTCAAGATGGGGACGGAATTAATACCCGAAACGTCAGAAAACCTTAACATCTGGATGTGGCTGTCTGCCTGAGAAAATTTTATTGACAAACACATTTGTTTTTCAAGGAAACAGTGATTTGTCCAGCCAGCTGATGGCTGAACAAAACATAATAAATTTTGTAATGTTTTTGTGCTTTTGTTTTGTTTGGGAGGAAAATGTGATGGGAGAATATATCATACAGGGTACTGGATCTGGGTAAGGTGCTTGTATGTACAAATGTTTGATTAAGGATTTAATTTGCATTTGTTTCTAGGATCAGATCATTTGGATTTGATATCTTTAGCAGTCCACTAGAAATTCACAGACATTTTCAAAAAGATATGGAAGAAATTTCAAGACTGTTTGAAATGTTTGGTAGCATGTTTGGTAAGTGTTTACATAGATTTTTTTAAGTTTCTTTTTAAATTTTGGACGTGAAGAAACATAATTACATTCTTTATATGCCTTATTAATTTTTGCTGTTTTAGGAAATGATTTCTTTCATTCACATCCACCAATCTCAGACCCTGATCAGTATCAAGGAAAGCAAAATTTACGGGACAGTTTCTTAAAGCCAAAGTACTGGCATGACTCACATGGAAGTGAATGGAGTTCAAGCAATGCTACAAGTAAAGGACAGCTGGATAATGATTTAGATGACAGGTGAGAAGGTCTGTGCACAAATTTGGGTTGGTGGTTGATTTAACAAACTGGTAGCAACTCAAGAACTGTGCTGCTTGTAGTTAGGTTGGTTTAAAGGAAATCAAGTCAAGTCTCATTTCCTGAAGGGAAGGGGTTATGGAACATTGATGTACCTGTGCCTTCAGACACTTCTTAAATACAGCTCAAGTCGTGCAAAAACATCAGTTTATAGCATAATAAACAAACTAAAGAAATGCATTAACTAATCTGTGACAGGGTCAGTGCAGGTGAACTAGATCAGATCTTGAAGGACAAACCATCCCTGGAAAAGTATGAGCCACATGTACAGATGCGAATTTCTGGAACGCAATCCTTCAGTAAGATTGTCACTAACAGTGATGGAGTAAGTATGTAGTGCTAGTATATAGTCACTTAATATTTGGATAAGAAGTAGGCACAGAATGGTAGAAGGCAGTGCTTGATAGTTTGTTCACACTTCAGTTTTTCAGTAAAAGGGAGAAATTCTCCATGTACTTAGCATTGTGTGGGATTCATTTTTCTCTGCTATGTCAACCAGTGCTGCAGTCAATCACAGAAGCTCGAAGTAAAAATTACTAGCACTTTGACATTGATGATTCCATGATTCCATGGCCGATTCAGTATGTGTTATGAGTGACGGATTATTACAGATTCTTTTCAAATACTGGTTGTTTAGTAACTTTATAGAATACAGGAAATTAAAATTAAATGGGTTCCTTTCAAGTCAGCTTCAAACTTTAAAAACTGGGGTTGGCCATTTAAATTTTAGAGCACCCTTTATGTAAAACATGATTATTACGTGAACAAAAAAAAAGATAACATTATGAAATACATGTTGTTGTGGGGGGGATGGAAATTGTGTGCATCTTAACAAATGCAGTAAGTATCCTGGTTGCCTAAATACCAGTACATAAAATATGTTTCTTGGGCTGTAGCCCTACTTGGGTCAAGTTAAGGGTTAATATTGAATGGATTTTTAAGAACAAATTGTAATGAGTTTTGTCATTTTTTATCTTCGTCTGTGACTTGTCATGACTTACAATAATTTTCAAATGTGCTTATTAATCTAAAAATAATTTGAACATGATAATGTATGTTGGTGTTACAATGAGGAATATAAAAACTTGGCAATTGAGGAATCTGGCAAACAATTTTTATTGTTGTAAATTGAGGGGGTTAGAGTCAGGGGTTTCTTGCATATGATGGTAAATATATTAGTTAGCTATGTAAATGTTGTAAGTTAAGTGTAATTTCAAAGTCAGAATAATTCTGTCGGCATTACAGACGACAGAGTATTACCGTACTGTCAGAGACAGTGAAGGAAATGAGGAAACTACAGTGACCAAGCAGATAGGAGATCAGAGATACTCTGTAACCACTCACACTGATTCCAAAGGAGAAAAGCAACAAACAGAATGTTTCGAGAACATTGAAGAAGGTAATTTTACAATAAGGCCAATGCAAATGATTTGAAATTTTTTTGTTGTAAGATCTTTGTTTTAGTACCACTCCTGTAGTGAACTGTGGTTGATAAAATTATGCTGAATTTGAAATGGCAATTCATACTTTTGGCCCATTTGAACACCACACTGCCTGAATGTGTTTTGTTATCGTTACATGTGAAGGAATTAAAAAGTACAAATGTGTCATGATCTCGAATGTATGGTTTTCCTGTCATTTGTTCAGAACCCTGGATATTTATTTAAAATCACTAATGGGGGATAAGTATATACAGCCTAAGATATCACTGTTATGAAATGACAGTAAAACTGTTTCTAACTTGCAGCTTGCAAGAGAATTTTCACATTTCATCTGTTTAACATTGCCCATTGTTGTTAACAGCACATGCATCTGATAGTTTGTAACTGTGTTATTTGCAGGTGATTTGGGTACCTTTAAGGAGAAGTGGTCCAAGCTTCACCAGTCTCCACCGTATCCTAGAATTGACAAGAAACCAAAACCAAGTGATTTGTCTATCTTTGATAAATTTTTCAAGTAGGAAGTAACTATGTAGATATTGCTGTATATAAAATTGAATAATTTGTTTATAGCCAAACTGTTCTGTGTATGAACACTTAAGTGATTTGGAATGTAGAGTACAAAAGCTGTTTTTCCTTTTTCCAAAATTCTGGCATTAGTATACCTTATTTGTGTTGGGCTCATGAATCATAGCATTATCACAACTTGCATTCTTGTATTTCAATTTTGGCCCCATACCCACAGAAAAAGGAAAAGGCTTACATTTACATAACTTCTTAGAACTGTACATACTAGGTATATACAATAAATGCAAATTGTTCCATATGAGTTACTTGCTTAATTATGAAACAGCACCGTGAGATGCGGTTTCCATTCTCTGGGATGTGATGCTGCTTCACTGGGTAATGGGTTCCAGATGTTTCAAAATCATGCTGTCTCAATACCCCAGGAACTGATAACCCAGTGACATGGCAGCATTTCTCAGCTACACTGCTGTGAAAACCTTGCAGTCTCAAACTATGCTGGATATTCAATTGGTGTTACTAGAAACGGAGAGCAGAGGCACCAAACTGTAGTCTTCCTGTTGCATTACTTATATCAGTGGCAAATGGGTTTTCAAATGTATGCACCTGTGTGACAAAAGTGAAAGACTGGGGAGTCTCAGAGTTCCACTATTTTGGGATGTAACACAATGTAATGATTTGCACAGTCTTATTTTGTGCAATTTTGAAATGATGCACTCTTATAAGTAATAATTTACCAGCTGCATGGAGTAGAGTCCTTCCTGAGGAGCTAAGTGGTCTGCAGCTAGTCATGAAATTCCAGGTTCATCACTGCATTCACAAGAGCTGACTACCTATCCCTATCCTGAGCCAGATCAATCCAGTCCATTCTACCATCCCATTTTTTGAATACCTATTTTAATATCCTTCCATCTACAGCTAGGTCTTCCAAGTGGTCTCTTTCCTTCATGTTTCCCCACCAAAACCATGTATGCATGTCTCCTGTCACCCATACATGCCACATGCCCTGCCCATCTCATTCTTCTTGATTTGACAGCCCAAATTATATTTGGTGAGGAGTATAGACCATAAAGCTCCTTGTTTTATGATCTTGTTCACTACCCTGTTACCTTGTCCCTCTTAGGCCCAAATATCTATCTCAGCACCCTATTTTGGAACACCCCCAGCCTATGTTACTCCCTCAGTGACAGAGACCAAGTTTCACACCTGTAGTACAAAACATAAGTAGCTGCAGTAATGCAATATATGTTCATGCAAGGTCAAAGAACACTTATGAAATTTCTGTGGGATAATAGGTATTAATTTGTGAAAATCACTGTCTAGGTGTGTGCACCGGGAACACACTCGTGGAAATCACAACGGCACTTTGTTTTCAGATTGATGTCTTTCCCAAGTCCACTACACATACAGCTTGCTTGCAGTACATTTCCTGAGTGCATTAAGCATATAGCCTAAAATAGTGCTTCACATAAAAACTGCCTGAAGCATTGTATGATGCCCAAACAAAGAGGATGTTACATGATTGTGCAGTTTGGTAGATAATACACAACTTTTACATTCATCAGAAATGATGCACCTTGCAGACAAGTGCACAGTTGTCCACAAACAACAAATCTAGCACAACGATGGAGGCATCAAGCACCCTTAAAATCCAATGAAAATGGCTGTGTTTATCCACGCCTTTTTATCTGTGTAGCGTTTCACAGGAAGTTTTTTTATGTTTTTAAAACATACAGTTTCAGTGATTTTCCAACCACAATCAGCATTGCCATCACTGTTCACACGCACAGTAGGACTGTTATTCCCTCTGACATTTTTTACTCTATGGCATTTCAATATCAGCATTCTATCTGGGAGGCAGTTGTACCTTATAAGTTATACCTTCCCTCAACCCACCACTCATGAACATTCCACACTTTGCCTCTGCATGGCAACATTCTGCAAGTACAGTTATGAGTGTAACAGAAATTATCAGTATAAGCATGTCAGCACTAATTTACATTCCAAAATATCATGTTACTTCTACTATTTTTTCTGGAAAAACAGTCATTCGTGGAATAGTGTGGATTAGGACCAAGAATTCTGAACAATGGACAGGGGGAAACAACATTTTGAGAAACAATACATCCAGTGTGATATTATGTTGTTTATATGGGCAATTTTTGTAGGAAAACAACACAGAGGAATGATGGATAGAGGTTTCACTGTATGACTACTAGCCTCAATCCAAAATAATGTTTTAAACACTATCCCCACGACTTAGCAATAAGAGTTGTGCAGTGTAAGATGTCCCCATATTCAGCGTCAGTTCTGGACAAAAAGACTGAAACTGGTTATGGTCAAGTCCATGATGAGAATGAAAGAACCAACACCACAGCTTTCAAAACATGTTCGAACCTCAAATATTCCTTAAGGTCTGAGATTCTGTTTGCCCTGTTTCTCATATAATTCTACACATGGAACCCATTTTCTTGCCCATCTAGCTTTATCTAGGACAGTTCAAGCTCCTTTGTGGTTCCACACACTCAAAACCAAATTTTATCTTTTTATGCCACAGAATATTTTTTAAGACTAACTGGTTCTTTGACCAACTCAAAAACCACTGTTATTCCTGGATGGAATAACCTCCTTTGTGTTGCAAATCACAAATGTAGGGTCATCACCCTACCTTAATTAAGAATACTCATATTCAGACTGACCAAATATTCCATTTAAGCTTTCTCCTTCCATACTAGTGTGTGTCATTCTCCCATATGATGCTGCTGCATTACTCAATGTTCTTCATCTCTTTGGTTGGTGGTGGTTCACCTGCATTATCAGGAAGACAGCTGAAGTAACACCAAGTTCCAACTGTCTCTCTCTCGTGTGTGTGTGTGTTATCTTCATTATTGTCACGTCCTAGAACAGAGCTCTAACAGTGGTATAGTATGAGTGATTCCTAACATAAACATAATATCTTGAATTACTGTTACATACAACAGAAAAAAATGTTCTCCTCAAATGGTCCCTGTATTTGGCCCTGACAAATGTAGGATTCCTGAACAAGTGCTGTGTCCACTCTTCCCAGTTAGTGCCATGACAAGTTTAACCAAATCAAGTTCCCGTTACAGAATTACCATCACTGCCTTGCTATGGTGCTATGTTTATCACAACTGGCAAGTCGCTGTCCTAATCTGACTCCTCAACAACTACATGTTTATGAGTTATTATAATCAAACTAAATGTAATGATTAGTTTTTGAATAAATTATTATTTACATTATCATATCATCCAGACTAGGCTTAGTTGGAAATACGGTAATGTGAACAATAAGATATATAAAAATTAATAGTGTACTTGAGATCTACGCTGTCCTGGCATATTATGCAGTCTAGAGTGGTAATTCCTTACCTTTCTATACTAGTAAGGAATTGCCTCTCTATGCTGCATAATATCCCAGAAGAGTGCAGATCTCATCTCCATTGTGGCAGAAGCCTGAAATCATGCATGGTAATGTATTTAGTTAGATTATAGTAAATAATGTAATATACAGACAATGTTTGACATTAAGATAACAACTACAGGTCTTGACGTTTTGCTGACCATGCATCTCAGTACATTTATCTCAGTAATTAACCAACTTGATGCACAAAATTTTTGTTTTACAATAAGTTTATTTCATGTTTCGAGCACACGATGATTAGCACATGTGCTCGAAACATGTAGAGGCATGAAATAAACTTATTGTAAAACAAAAATTTTGTGCATCAAGTTGCTTAATTACTGAGATAAACTACAGGTTTGTTGAAGCTGCCAGCACCCTGTGGTAGTATTCTAGAAGTACCAGCTTCTTATATAGGAGCACCTTTCTGCTTAGCATGTAGCTATCTCCCTGCCTAGGATTTGGTCTTATGACACTTTAATTTCCTCTGGTTTCCATTCACATTCATATTCAGAAAACTGATGACAAATCTCTACAGTCATGTTACAGACATAGTAAATGTCTGATTTTAGATTTTGTAGACTCATCTCACAGTATGACAGGAAACATGCGAAATCTAATCCAGGACTCTTCACCTCACCTAATTCTACTCCCAGCCCCTTCCTAAGCCCTTATACTTACACACGTGATTTTGTTGCTGGAATGCGTGCTGTGAGGTTGAGAGCACTGGTGGTACACAACAAAGAGTGTGGCTGGCCACTAGGCTTAACCCAGTTCAGTGGTGGACACTGATCCTCGTTACCTCCTATCATTTTCTTCGTGGTGGTGCCTGCTGCTTAACATTCTTCCTGATTGGCCCCTTAATCTGTGGTTACATCCTCCCCATATATTCATGCATCCACCTTCTATTCAACATTCTTCTTGGACATTTTGACCCTTGACGATGAGACCACTATGCTGTCTTGCAACATCAGGAACTAATTACTCAGTGTTGTGGTGTCTTATCCCAGAAGAAGGAATAGCCTACTTATTTTGGGCTTATTCCAATAATTTCTTAGTTTAAAATCGCACTAACAGACAGAGTATAATAAAAGCATGTGCAATATTTCAGTAATGTGGGTTGGAGAGTCTGATATCATTATGGATTGGATGTATAGCTAAGTTATGAGAAGCAGGAAATGCATACATGATTTTGGCTGGCACAATTCTTACAAAGCATCTGCTTGGTAGGGTAATATTAAATGGATCTTGTACAAGCTGGAATGTGAGGATGTGAACTGGACTGAATCTTAAGAATTTCATTACCTGGTAGTTACTGAAGTTACTGATAAAAGTAAAAAATTTTTAAGTCTAAGCATCGAATTCTTCCCTGGGAAGTTTAATTTGCACAGAAATAATAGATTAGAAATTTATTCCTGAAACTCTTTTAAATACATCATATGTATACATACTTCATTATTTACATATCGACAGAAGTGGCTGTATTTCCGTAACAGGTCAGCTTGGTGCACTTGGCTGTGCAAGAAAACTGCAGTTCAGTAATATAATACCATTACTGAATCTAGTGCACAGTACAACTGGAACTTGCCCAAACCTATTTCTGTCGTATAATTTACTAAATAATTTTGTTCATTCTAAACAATTTCTTTAAGTATATAAACTTAGGCAATGTAATCTTGTAAATAAAGCCAACTTGGTGCACAATTTATTCTTAGTATATGTATCAATCTGTATGTGTTTTGAGCGACCATGTGCCTTTCATCAGGAGAAACAATTGTGCTTATGCGACACTTGGTATTTGTCACTCTGTGTGGATGACTGTCTGGTATGCATGTTCATTCCAACCTGCATACCAGACAGCCATCCACGCACAATAACAAGTACCAAGTGTCACATAAACACAGTTGTTTCTCCTGATGATGGGCACATGGTCGCCCTAAACACGTAGAGATTGATATGCTAAGAATAAATACACTATGAATAAGTTGTGCACCAAGTTGGCTTTATTTACAAGATTATACAAGGATGCATGTTCAACAAAACATAAAATTAGGCAATGTAAGTCTGCAGACTGTGGTTAAGAGCAACAGTGTGCCACACATTATTTCTTTCTCCTCATAAAAATAATACATCATTTTTATTCCCATTTTCCCTAAAAAATATAGCATTTCTTTCAGTTTTAGTTAAAAATATGGTACATTTAAAGACCAACCTTAAAAAAAAGGGTGCAGCAAAACACACAAAATCTGCTGATTAAGGGAACATGTCTTGGTTAGAAAACCAGTGCCTCTATTACAAAACTGACTGTGATTACTGTAGCTAGCTATACAGAAAATTAAAAGAGCCCTCCTAACATATTCACTCAGTATGTACATTATCTTTGGGTATTAATACTAGGTGTAGGTATTTACATTATAATACATAATGCATCACAAGTTACATGATATTTGTAATAGGACTTCCAGAAATATGAGTATTACAAAACTTGGAAGTTAACCATGTATTTCCTTTGGGCACAATATATATTACAATATATAAAATATGTGCCTAAATTCATTTCAGTGCCGCATAATTGCTTCTAAAAATTTCAAGCACAACAGTGGAATATTTATATTGTCTTTGTGAATGTCAGGTGGAAGCAAGATACTGAAGAACACTACATTTGAATAACTAGAACCCTGATAGAAAAGGGAATCTCCAACATCCTTTTGTAAGCCACATTCTGAACATGTACTTTTATTTTCATACATACATACATACATATATATATATATATATTTAACACTGACCTCATAAACTTTTACTGCAATATAAATACATATGTATATATAATGGCATCAAAAAATCCAAAATAGGCCCCTTCAATTTCATGCACACACATATAATAAACAGCATTGGTTCAACACAACTCCTTTATGGTTTTCATGACAAAAGAATACAATGAGTTGTGTCAAATGTTCTTGTATATGATGCACTATATAACAATTAAGAATCAGTGCAATATATTAATAGCATTATGTACATAAGTAACAGGTACAGCATTTCTCAGCCAGACTGAATAAAATCAGTTCTGTATATTTGGCCTAGCTATTTGGAGCACAGTATTGTACTAATATATTCATCTGTTTAAGACTGTGCACTACAAATCTTAAGCACAAGTTACCCCTTATATTCTAATACCTTTCATGTCTTGACAGATTACCTCTGGCCCATCAGTCTTCCTACCAGGTCTTATTATTACTGCAGCTCACTCCTGACCAAAACCTTCTGTCTCCTCGATCGCATAGTTCAGTTTCTCTACCATCTGATCATAGCTCTTGTATGGAGGGAGATCCAGCCTGTTGAAACATGTGTGAGACCTTGGCAGCCATGTGTCTTTGCCAACCTTCTCAATGCAGAACCTCTGTGGACCATTGCTCCCTATAACAAAAGGCCAGTTTAACATACTAACTGAAGTACTGTGTGCTACAAAATTGTTTCCAATATATACAGTAACAGTGTAAAAGGCATTTTTGTTTTTAAATAAAGGATTTATGTTCATTAAATCACCACTCTCCAAGCATTTTTTGGTGGCGAAACACTTTCGGTCTCAGAAAAATACTGTTGGAATTAAAGCTATGTGTATAAAATAGAGGAAAATGTTTTCTCACATTCAAAACATGACAAAGAAAAAGGAAATCAAACTGTCAGTTTTATGTATTGTTTAACATCAATGGAAGGAATATTCCAGTCAGGTAGCATTCAGAATTTCTACTTCCTTATCTACTGTCCTCAAAGAAGCAATTAATGCTGCATGTGGTAGGACCACTACAGCTTCCTGTACCACTGCTTTGTTGAAATGGTGTACACTAATACACGGAGAAACCCAAAAGTGGGGGTACACAAATTTTCTAAAGATCTAGGTGCCACCTCAAAATTCTAGGCACCCAAGGGTGAAATGCAGGAAGTTCCATTCTGAGGACTCTGCCACAGGAACCTGGAGCCCAGTTTTTATGCACTGCCTGTTCAAAAAATGGCAAGAGCATTCCAGTGCAAGATTACTGACATAAAATTATATTTGGCATAATATGTGTCTAAGTTTTGTCTTTGGAAAACCATGTTCCCTCCAATAAATATTTTGTGACAAGCAATAAATGCGAAAAAAGGCACACAGGTACACACACGTGTTGAATACTGTTGTCTGATTTGAGCCAAATTCCCCAAATATCAAATTTCACAAAAATGCAATATGTGATTTTGAATTGTTACATGTGGATGGATGTGTGGGTATGGCAAAGCTATATGCAAGTTTGTATTTTTCTGTTGCCAACATACCACAAAGGTAGCATACTTTTAAATGATTAAAAACAGTACATGTGTCATGATTTTGCGCCTTCACATGGCTTTAGTGGATGATTTAATATTTGTGACTGTACTTGAAAATTGGAACTGGAATTGATTTTCAGACTGTTCACACACTCCAAACTTTCATATCAGCAAAGAACAATTCTTAAACAATGTTTTATGGACTGTCTGACCCTAATAATAAATACATTCATATTTCATACATAAATTCTATGGACAGGTGACAATTATAACAACCAAAGGCATCTCTTTCAAAAACGTTACAATTTTGTGTTCCAACCTTCAGCTTAAGAAAGAAATATGTAGTTAATATTTATTTACATATGAAACAAATAATAGAATCTAACATGAAATATGCTGACAATTCACAGTTCAGGTGTTAAAATACTTGAACTGTGTTCCAATGACTACTTTACTTCTGAACTCTGTACATTTTATCATTATGAATGGGTTTCAAAATACTGGGCATTTTTTCCAACACATAATAAACTTACCCATGAGTTCTGCAAATCCCCCAACTGGAACCCTGCAAGTACCCGTAACAAACTGCAACAGACGAGCTCGTTTCTCGCTGTCCATTGAACGAACAAACTGCAACATCCAACATTATATTTGTAACTCCAGTTCAACAATTCACAAATTTTAACACTCCACAAATCCCTTCCTTACTACCTTCATAAGTTATATCTTTTACCAGAGAATCTGTCTACTATGTTAGTGCCTTGGAATCCTTTCAGATACCCACTTCACTTGTTCATCACAACAAAGTCAAATTATACATGGCACTTCAAAAGTAAGTTTCTCTGAAAACAAGAGAAAAGAAACTCATCTAAAGATATGATTATACATATGAATGATGGAGACAGTGGGCTACTGAACAAAGGTTGGGAATAAAGTCATGTTCCCACTACTACAGACATCTACCAGCGTTTAGAGCTGAAGACAATAATGGTAATAAAAACTCCCCCCCCCATGCTGCAACAGCCCCTAGTGGGTGTGAGGGCCTCCACATGATCGAGGCTTTTATCACACTCAGATGTTTCACACTTGGCAGGACTCGTCTGGATAAGTGACTGGCCTGACACAGAGGCCTCTACCTGACAACACACAACACTCACAGGAGGGAGACATCCATGCTCCCAGCAAGTTTCAAAACTGCAATCCTAGCGAGTGAGCAGCTGCAGACCCACGCCTTAGACCATGCAGCCACTGGGATTGACAATAAAAACATTACTGCCTTGTTTTCTCATCACATTTCTCCATATTGTTGGCTATTATTTCCCTACACTCTGAAGTGTTGTGTTTGCCTTGCAGCTGTCCATAATACAACACCAGTCTCTTAACACAAACATATGTGCACAATCCATAGCAGATGTACTGCAATCAATAGCATGCACATTCATACCTAATTAACCACAATACAGACCACAGCTCAATTTCACCGAAGCCAAGGATGACTTTTTCTGAACAAAGGGTAGACTTCATTTTTCTGCTTTCTCACTTAACGACCTGCCTACGAAGGCAGACCCAAAAAAAAAACGGGACTGGCTTCAGGGAGCTCTTCCTAATTGTAGCTGAGTGTTCCCCCACTAGGTGAGTGTAGTTGCACCCTTCACGAGTCAGTAGCCAGGCGGATGTCGCCGTAGAAGGTTGTACGGGCTTGTGTTGTCAATACTCCCAAGTCCTGTCAAGCTCCTCTCACGAAATCATGATGTCTGACTGTACCGAACAAGCGAATCTGCTTGAGATTTTGTTTCCATCTCGAAAAACGGCCAAAGAAGCATATGAAATGCTTCAAAAGGCCTTTAAGGAGGAAGCACTGAGCCATACACAAGTTTTTGAGTGGTTTGTGCAGTTCAAAAGAGGAGAAATGAGTGTGTTGAAGATCATCCTCATTCTGGGCGCCCGTCAACAAGTCGTACCGACGAGAATGAAGAAAAAATTCAAGAAAAAATCAACGAGGATCGTTGGTACACAACTGACGAGATCTCAGAAGCTACAGGTATGAGCTGAATTTCCTGTCAGCGGATTTTGACCGTGGATTTAAACAAGCAACGTGTTGCCGCGAAGTTTGTTCCCCGCCTGCTCACACAGGACCAAAAAAACACTCGTTTGACTTTGTGCCAGGAGTTGAAAAATCAGACTGAAAGTGACCCAAACTTTCTTTCTAAGGTCATCACGGGCGACGAAAGTTGGTGCTATGGGTACGACCCTGAGACCAAACAAGCTTTGAGCCAATGGAAGATGCCCACTTCACCAAGAGCGAAAAAAGCAAGACAAGTGAGGTCAAATGAGAAAACGATCATTGTTTTTTTTTTATGTTCGAGGAATCGTGCACCGGGAATTCATTCCTCCTGAACAAACTGTCAATCAGGAATTTTACTTGGAGGTTTTGAGGCGACTGAGAGAGAATGTGCGAAGAAAACGCCCAGAATTGTGGAGATCGGGTGATTGGTTTCTCCATCATGGCAACGCCACAGGTCACAGAGCTTTGTCTGTGACCCGATATTTGGCCTCTCTGGGATAAACCGTTGTTCCCCACCCACCCTATTCACTGGACCTAGCCCCCTGCGATTTCTTTTTATTCCCGACAATGAAAAAAACATTGAAAGGAAAGAGATTTGCCACCTTGGAGGAGGTGAAAACAGCTTCACAGGAGGCACTCAACATCATGCTTCAGCAGTTCCAGAGATGCTTCACACAGTGGGAAAAAAGACTGGACAAGTGTATTGCCTCCAATTTAGAGTATTTTGAAGGGGATTAAGTGTTTTTTGTTCGAAATGTAAATAAATCTTCTTTTTTAAAGAAAATTCGGTTTTTTCGGCCCCCCCCCCCCCCCC
>Ga0123355_10004745_pt1 | contig 19765 bp, 16 predicted proteins | sample TergutEmb28metaG_3_FD_89872 | JGI IMG/M metagenome (GOLD analysis project Ga0123355, IMG submission 89872) | Embiratermes neotenicus P1 segment gut microbial communities from Petit-Saut dam, French Guiana - Emb289 P1 | ecosystem: Host-associated > Arthropoda: Insects > Digestive system > Gut ...
AATCCGGCGGTCTTCCAAGATTAGCTCGTGAATTTGATCAATAATCTCCGGGGTGGCCACTGTTTTGGGTCGTCCAGAACGAGGCGCATCACAGGTGGAAAAATCACCACGTTTAAACTGGGCCACCAAGTTTTGACGGTGGCATACGATGGTGCGTGTTCCCCTAATGTTTCTGTCAGAATGGCGTGAATTTCATTTGGCGCCTTGCCTTGCAGGGAAAAAAAAAATACTTGATGACAGGTCGGTTCTCCATGTTGTTGAAATCGCGCGCGTCGCCTGGCATGCTTCCTTTCAGCCTCTGTAACAAGAAAATACTTGCAATTCGGCACATGAAAATACCCCTCTTTCCAACGACACTATCGATTCCATCCTACGACATCGGGAAGTATGTCGGGCTAAGGACTTATCAGCATCCTATCATACTTTAATAGTTTTACGGGCCATTCCTATACAGATAACAGAACACACAACAAAGAATTAAATTCCAGCCTTGAGATAAAATCGCTGGCCTGTTTACTGTTGTCCTGAGGGTGAAACGTCAGTTAATGTCAAATACACATGTAGTGTTACGGAAAATGGGTGTAATGAATATGGCACTTAGAACGAACAGTTTGGTTATATAAATCTGATACTGATGCTTTGTTTTCTCTACAAATAAAACTATTTCTGCCGCCGAACAAATACACACAAAATAATACTGTCTTCTCTAAACCTAACGTTGGCAATGATCTGGGCAATTTACACGCTACTACTTGCAAATTTTTGTTGTTTTATTAATTAAAAGTAGCTGGAGTATTTGCCTTCGGAATTCCAGACATTGACTGTTTTAATCAAATAATTAAAACAAGTTCCTACATGTGTAATGTTATAGTTGCCGAAAATATATTAAGATATTAATAATTAATACCAAATAATATTAGTACAGAAAGTATGTAGTACGAGCCTCTTCCTGGATAATAAGTTTGGGATCAATAACTTTATGAAATTAATGAAGTACTTTAAGTTCTTTAAGGCTATAAATCTGTTTTCAAGAGACTAATCTACTTAAAATATGAAAACTTCATAACGAAATCTACCACAGTGTTTGATATTGATATGCTGCACTGCCAAATTCACTAACAGGCTGCAACAGAGTCTGCATGTTACAAGCCGTGTTGCGTGAACTCACAAAGTGAGTCCTTGCCAGTACATGAGACGGTAAGAAATTCTTCTATAAAGAAATGAAAAGTGAAGTGTTGGAACCTCTGAAGCATTTTCCAGTTTTAAATTGGAAAAACTGAAAGAAGAATATTTGTACGATAGGGATGGTAACACTGAAATTCGTAATGAACACAACATGACACTATACACTCCGCCATCGGGTCTTCTCTTTGCCAGTTTGAACCACAACAAGGCAGAACCATCAACATGGGGCCCACAGTGTTGCCAGCATACCAAAGAACGTGTGATGCTACACTCAATGACACTACATCACAAGACACACTGGCCTTAGCACAATTATCACATTCATTCCTTTACCTACTGTAATCATACAAGAAAACACCATTATCAAAAAGACAAACTGAACACTCACGCATATAATTACTCATATTATGAGTTAGCTTTTTGAAATTTGCACAGAATCTCAGCGAGTTGTGACCTGTAGCCCCCATTCTGAAGTCCCAAGCCGTAGTGCTTAATAGCATATGTCTCACTGTTAACCCCAATCCCTTCCCTTAACGTGCTTCCTCCCCGTATTTCCTATCACCTGATCCCACCCAATGTACAGCCCACTGTAGCTGCTCGGAATTCGCAGCTACACGCATCTTTACAGTGAAATACGAAAGAGTAAAATAATGTTTTCAACAATATCTTTTTACACGCAGAGACAAAGGTGTGAACCGTGAGCTATACAGGGTGATTCAGGAGGAAAAATCAATATTTTTGGAGGCGATAGTCTAGGTCATTGCGGCGAGAAAAATTTCAAACAAACATGTGTGTAACATCGATAGGTTACCGAGGCAGAGCCTTTTGATTCTTCGCACAAGAGTTTCAAAGTGCCTTGATGTTAATGGTGGGATTTTCGAACATTAATTTCAACTTAAAAACTTCGTCACGTCTGTGTAACAAATTTGTTATTTAAACGTTAAATTGACATTAAAATAAAATAAAAAATACGTAATTTCTCTTTCTTTCTTGCCGCTTATTATGCTTTGGTATTTGCAGATACAAACAGCTCTGCCTCGGTAACCATTCAGAATTTGGCACATGTTCATGCGAACATTTTTTATCAAACAATGACCGACAATATAACCTCCCAACATACTGACTTTTCTTCATAAATCACCCTGTAGATACTTCACTACACCTTAAAAAAGTTACAGCTACGGGTTGGATAATGATTTGGTTCCCTGCAGCAGCATTGACATATCTCCTCTCCACAACGATCAGTGCAGTTTGGGACCCATTCATTATCTTATCCAATTGCTACTGGGGTTTTCTGAAGGGGCAAACCAAACTATGAGTGAGCAGACCACCTGTCGACATTCAGTACTAAAGCTACATGAAGCTATTCCTCCACTCCCCCGCACCTTCATGGCATAATACTTCTAATACCGTAAACTAGGGATAATATTTTAAGTATCGTTTCGGAAAACTAAGCTTGTCCAATATCAATCTTTAAAACATTTCCGTGTCCATCGGCTACCATGTGAAACGTTGTTTACAAACAACGCGCCCCCTGTGCAAGTTTCAAGCTCAGGCACTGACAAGTCTAGGTTCGTGCCGTCAATGAATGAATGAATGAATCAATCAATCGCTGTAGCTACCAAGTTTAAGCAGTTTAATATTACTGTAAAATTTAATACCCTACCTCGCCTTCCGCTCTTTTCTTTTGGAGTTCCTTCTGCTTGGCATATTCCTCGGCGATCCGAGCCTCAATGGCCGCCAGCGATTCCCGAGTGAAAGGACGGAACAAACGATGTTCTTCCTCTGACAAAGACGACGAGTCGTCTGACATTGCTGCTTGTGTCGGTGCTGGTGCTGACGCCGCTGCTTGTCTTCTTGATACTGAGTGCAAGTCCCGACTGCTAACACTCCTCTTTCTCCAGGCTGTTGACAGCGACGACGGCGGTCAACTGCTCTACCTGCAGTTCCCTTGCCGACGGCGCTTGTCGAAGCTGCTCTCCCTTCTGAAGATGCAGCTCCTCTTCTAGACCGTATCCGATGGTGGATGATGTTTCTTCTTGCTCTGCAGCTTCGGAGGTGATGGTGTTGATGGTAGTGATGCTGGTGTTTGATGGTGCAGCGGGGACCAGGAGGCTGAAGAGGGCCCGTGATGAGGCAGCGGGGAACGTTTGGGGAGTGAACCAGAAGGACGGCAAGGCCAATTCTTTCATGTCCGAGCTGCGAAATAAAGCATATCTTTACTAAACATCACGATTCTGAAAAAAATGTTAAAAGTTCCTATATTATGTCAAGTGATGTCTTGTGTTGTATTTCGTTACGCCGTCAATGAATAACACTTTAAAGACTAACAATAACCCAAATTATATTTAAAGATTCAGTCCGTACCGCGCAGTAAAAACACTCCGTCTCGGTTAAAAAATCAACCAGTTAATGCTGTGTAGGGAAATAATCGCTGTTTGTTCTGAGATCCATACAAAACAAATAAATACACTGTATGGGCAGAACGTAGAATTTTCTTATAATAAACCTGGTGATATATAAAGTAACCACCAGACTACGGTAAGTAGTCACTAAAAACAGAGTGTGTACCAGAGAAGAACGTATTTGTGTTTGTGTGTGTGTGTGTGTGTGTGTGAAAGAGAGAGAGAGATATATGTTTTTAACGAACAGTTATTGGTGTTTTTACGGTGCCACGTGGGTTTCGGGGAGATGTTTCGCTTCATAGTAGAAGAATGGACAATGAAGATGTTAGTGACAAAGTTTGAAATCGCCAATTCCGTTTAGACAACAAAAAAGGAATTGGGGGCAAGCGGAAGTCCACTCATACACCTGAAAACATTACACTTTTCTACTAATCGCTTGACTGTCTACCGTTCTGAACTTTTCTTTAGTCAAACCTCACTTTTTACTAACGTTGTACCACAAGAGCTCTGCCAGTTTCATAAAACCCTTTCATACAAAACACATACTCTTCTGTAGCACACGCCATCTTGCTTGCGATTGCTTGTGGAATGAGCCGCAGGTGGGCAGCACTGTTCAGTGCAAGAATTCCCAGCTCAGAGACATACTACGAGCATGACATCAGATTTATTAACGTTAGTGTAGGTATTTAAAAGTTACACGTTTTTGACGAAGATCCTATAGTTTGTACATCGATTGAGATTTCAAAGTATAACTCTCACACACAGACATGTAAAATTTCCGGAGACCCACATCAGGGGTACACAAATCCTGGGCGCCTGAAATTTGTGTATCTTCAGTATGGAACTTCCTTCGTATCTTCTTTTTGGCGCTTAGAATTGTGACGATGCTCTTAGATTCTGGGAAAATATCTGCAAACCTGATCTAACGTCTTCGTTGACAGGATGAAGGATAACAGGAAGCCACACAGTGATGCGCGCCTACTATGGTGCTACGTCTCTACTGTATTACACTTATAATTTTATTTAAGTTTTTAAGACATTAACGACTGACAGTAGGAAGTCGCCCCGAAATGTCCGTACTTCCTGCGGGGGAAGGGCAGTGTTTTCTGTAGCCTGGCACGACGTAACTCCAAATGCAGCCTTTTTGGAGATGGCGAAGGAAAGCTTCAAATACCCGAATACTTCCGCGTCGGTCTGTCCGTCCATATGCTACAAATCTAGAATAGTTAAAACCCCTGTTGCCGAGAGAATTTCGAGACAGACTGAGGAAAACAATGAAACTCTTCAAGTCAGGACAACCCATTGCCTGGTCCGGAATCGAAACAGTAATATCCAAGAGTGCAAGTCAGAAGCGGTACCAGTTTAGCCAACATTTTCGACATACCAAATAAAATTGGCCACGATCACAATGTGTCACTGTAATATCGCCAATGAACTTGGCACTGCTCATTAATGTCCATCCAATAGAAGTTCATCGACTCTGCGTCCTCTTGCTTTTCATCACGTCGCTCATTTCCATGTTTCTTTGTGTCCTTCAGCACGCTGAGAGAATTCGATTTATTCCCCGAAGCCTCAACGAAGCTTCTGTGCGATATCAAACAGGATTGCACCTGCCACAATTTGGTCCCGCTTGGCATATCTGAGAGCAGTCTGCGTCCAAACATAACACAGCAACGGCTGTACAACAGTCATTTTACTCATTAGAAGCATTTTATTTTGAAGACGTTCCACACAAACAAACAAACAAACACACACACAAGCCGCTCACACAGCAAAATGCAGTTCTTTAGTTCTAAGTAACATTTCTCGGTGAATAATTATTTTAGCAACAATGTATCAGTTACTGTCTTCATTTAGCAAGATTACATTGGCAATAAAAATGTGTATTAAAACTGAGACAATTGGTAAAATGGCGTTCAAAATGGAGTAATGAAAAAAAATGAGACACCAGAACAAACAATCATTTTCTTTAGCCAGTTCTTCAATACAGTTCTGGTTGACAGGCGATCGGCGGACCAGACAGGAAGTCCCCAAATTAACGGTCCACTTGTTGAACACTACAGGTTCAACTTCCAACAGGGGCAGGCACTTCTCTATCCTCCACCAGGTCCAGACGGGCTCTAAGTACTATCCAGCTCCGTGGACTTTCCATTCCGTAGATAAAGGGGTCGAAACGTGAAGCTGGTTACTTGCAACAATCTAATGCTGAAGATCGTAGCAAGAGGGCTGATTTCTTTCACGCCCAATACACATCTTCATGGCCTCCTGGTTATGCAGACGGACAGCAGTGTGTTGTTGACTCATGAGCAAGACTCTGACCTTGGCAGTGGTGGCGTGGGGCAAGTAATACTCTCAGATATTTATGACCAGTAACTAATGCATATAAACTAAAAATACTCTGGGCTGAAATTCCGTTGTGCCTCCCAAGTGCGAGTTAATACTAGCGCTGTCAGTAGTGCTGTATCTCGTTAGACCAGTGAATAAATTTGAGGCGAGGCTTGTTACAGACCGAACACATAACAAATGGAGACCAGCGGAAAAAGACAGATGCACTGATAGGGATTTTGGTTTGACAGGATACGTATTTTTTGTCCTCAAGGGAAGCCCGTTGATAAGGGACCCTACCCACGCTGTCAAGGTCAAGTCATACTCCTGCGACGATTACTTTGCATTGCATTGCCGCAGCTCAGCGATGAATGTCTTCACATGGTATAGGTTAGGCGGACACAGTAGTCCCGTTTATTGTATTACAGTAGCACAGGAAAGCCAGTGCTGCTGGTCTTGCTACAGCACAGAGATGATCACTGGATTTATAGAGAATATCCCTCTTAATCCTACATCTGTGTTTGTACCTATGTTGTGTTATAATATAGCACCCTCATATTAAGTTACGTTAATGTTATGTTATATTACCTTATGCTGTGTTATGTTATGTTATCTTAGGTAAAGCTATGTGCTGTGTTATGTCCCGTTACATCGCGTTACTTTACGTTATGTTATTATACGTGTTATGTCAAATCATGTTATATTACAGAGAATTGACATATTTCAAGGCTAAACGATATTAGGGCTTATGACTAATTGTTTCGTCTTCAGATACTAATCTAACTTGCAGAGGTTTTATTACTTATCTATCTAAATAGTAACTGCTTTATCGCAGTCATCGACTAGATAAGGAATTCCCCATGATTTACGGAACCCGAAAGTTCATTACTATGGTCACAACAGCCCGCCACTTGATCGTGTCCTGAGCCAGATAAATCCAGTTCATGACCTCCCACTCTATCCCGTAAAATCTGCTACAATATTCGCCCATATAAGTCTAGGTCTTCCAAACGGTCTTTTTCATTCAGGTCTCCCCACTAAACCTTGCAGCCATTTACCTCATAACTCACGTAAGCACATGCCCCGCTAATCTCATCCCCCTTAATCTGATCACCCAAACATATTCTGTGAGGGTTACAGACAACGCAGCTCCTCATTAAAAATAATGAGCCTACTGATAAACAAAGATACAACACTACCCTTCAGTATTCTATTTACTGTCTCATCCAAGTATATCCTGGAGCTAAAAATTCGTTTGAAAATGGGCGCAGGTGTCTTTGTGAAAGTACTCACCGCGTGTGCATGAGACGTTTGTTGAGAGATCACTGTGTTCCACTTTTCTTCATAGTCCGGACGGGTCAGCTTGAGTTTTATCCAGGCTCACCTGAAAAGACAGAAGCAACTGACTTTAAAACAACTATCATGGCCGACTTAAGAGGTCTGGCTTTAACCTTGGCAGTCGTGGCGCAAGGTGAATGTCAAACCAGCAGATGTTCATGACCTGTAACCAAAGTATTTCGATTAAAATACATTGATCTTAAGTGCAGTTGTTTCTTGTGCGTGAGAGTTATTATTATTATTATTATTATTAGTAGTAGTAGTAGTAGTAGTAGTAGTAGTAGTAGTAGTAGTTGTTGTTGTTGTTGTGTTTTGTCTGGCTACTGATGTGCATACATTTTACTTTAAGTTTGTTCTAGATAAAAAGCCTAACAAATGGCGGACAGTGGGAGGTAATGGATTTGATAGAGACGTACTTTGGCAGGACACAGTGTCCTCTTGACAAAGTTATACCGCTAATAATAGACCCTACCTACACTGTAAAGGTCAAAGCTTTTCACTTGACTCGACAATAATATCAGGTAAAAAGACGGGGAAAATGCAAGAATTATAAATTCACGGCTGCATTCTATTGCATTTTCTTCAAGCAAATGAGAAATGCGGACATGCATTACGTACGTTCTAGGTCACAGCTTATCAACAGTAAGGTGTACATTCGAAGTGCCTGCCGAATGCAAGGAACTTACAGAAGCGCGAGGTTTGAGTTTCTCGCAGCAGCGCTGCTCAAGATTCACGTCTTCTGGAATTCTACCCCTCCTGGATTGGTAAATACAAGGTGGTACAAATATTACCGGGACTGATTTGTGTGTAAACAAGCCGCACTTAGTCCCGGTCATATTTGAACCACCTTGTATTGATCAACGTTTCGAAAGACCACTTCGAGCTCATCTTAGGGTAAAGGAGTCACTCTTTCTTGAACTGTTAAACCATGAAAATAAAGTGCTAAATTTGTTGGAAACGTCGGCAAATATTTACCGATCGACATGGCCTAACATCACACAAATTTAAATTTTTAGCCTACAGAGTTATTCCGTTTCTCGAAGAGGTCTCCTCACAAATTTGACATACATACGCTCGTTTCGTATAGATGTGGAAAGCCGTTAACTCTTTAAGATAAGTTAATATAATGTTTAGGACTGGTGTTCGATACCAAACAGGAGCAGGATTATTTCCTTCGACTCCACTTGCTCTGAGACAAACATATGTTCACAGTCAATTCATATGTTTCCTGGGAATAGCCTACAAGAATGTGATGCTGATCAGCAGTTTCCACACAGACACCTAGTATCGAGGCAAAATAACAATCAAACTTTCCTTTCAATCCCTGTTTCCCTTCAGAGGTGGCGCATATTAACGACAGTATATTTTTCCTTATTTTAATCGGCCCAGAACTATACGTACGTATTTTCCTTCCATATATTACATCAATATAAAAAATGATACGTACTGTAAAACCGACAGGCTGTGTTTCGGTTACCAGCAGAGACATGTCGTTTGGTTTTTCACCAAGATTTCCAAACTGTTTCTAACGCCCGCCCAACCCGCCTCCAGGGCCCAACCTGCCTCCTATTTAATGGGTAATGGAGGCGCTTTCCCTGGTGATAAGGTCACTTGGTGCGTTAACGTGGCCACTAAATTCTATCGAATACCGAATCTTATAATAGGTGGAACTGTACTTCCACTCTCCCACACGCTCTTGTGGCGCGCAGCCGGATACATTTTACAGTTTTAAATTCGCCGAATGCAGACGTGGGAGTGACACATAACCTCCTCCATGCGCCTCGTCTGTTTGTATCGACCATTCGCAATACTCGTCATTGTGGGGGCGTCTGCGGCTCCCCTGATCTTTATACACAACAGACTCATTAAACACGCATTCAGTTTAAAGGCGGAAAACTTCCTTACTATTGTCACTGAGCGCCTATAGCAAATGGTTACCCACTTGAGGAGTTCGAAACATTAAATTCGTGTTTCCTACAAACGATAATACCTGGAGGTTTGAAACAAATTTTATCATTCCTTGAGTGAAAATGTGATATCTTCATCTACTGAAAATGCAAATTATTTCGTCTGATTCCAAGTAATTCAGTACTATAATATGCAAACGTTATGTCCTGTTTGGGTTGTATAATGTTCCCATAGCAACTCTGTTTAATAAAGTAAAAATCCTGTAAAATAGCGTGAGATAAGAACTGATAATAACTTTAAGACATAGGAAATTGCCTGACTTCTGTTTTATTTACACGCATGTTGTCTGCTGGTAGAATGTGCTTGGCTGTTTTGCGTTTCCAGTGTGATTTGGAGTTCCGGGATCCTTTATTCTTTCCAGTTCACCATTCACCGTCTTAAAATAGTTCTGACGGTTCCGTCAGAATTACTAGCTGTGACGTTAAATAAGCTGCGAAGTAGTAAAGTACATAATATTGTAGATCTGTAGTTTACGCTGCAAACGTCTGATTGTTAGGCAACTTCTCCGGCAGTACAGTAAGACAGATAATCTAAACGCAATACATCAGAGGCTACCGCACAGAGGCGATTTAGACAATGCAGTAGGCACGCCCAGTTTCAGACAGTGTTCAGGGAATCACAGCACTCCGCCGGACAAACCAATGCCCCAGTGTGACATCCTGCCACGCCCTCAATGTGCAGAACTGGCAACGTGCTCAGTCTTCTCATTACCACTCGTGACGATGCGCAGTGTTCGAAAAAAAATGCGTGGCATACATTTGAGATTCTCACAATAATGTTACTGAAGACTGAAATCTTCTGCGATGTTACACCCTGTCAATTGGTCAATACGGGTTACGGGCGTTTCGAACAATCGCAGTAACTCCTTCAGCATCAAGCATTTCCCTAAGACAAAGTCTCTCACGCTATATGTTGTTACGTTTTCTATTCACATACATCAAACAACAAATAATTTACAAAATAATGGTAACGGCAGAGATAAATCGTCTTCTCCTAACAATAACTTTCATACACGTGAAGCTATTTAATTTGGTAAATACGTATAAGCGTTTCGATGAAACATGTAACATTTATCTTCTTCGTCCTGAAAATTAAAGTTCGCAAGTTCCTCTAAATTGTCAGTGCCGGATTACATGGCGTCACGCCGTCAAAATACTCAGTGTCACGAAAACCCCATATCTCATATGTTTGGTCCTCCTGGAATTTCTTTGTTAAACCTCAAACGGCCACCCGGGGTCAATTTTGACCCCAGCCTTTGTTCTTTTTTTTTTCGATAACATTTTTGGTGTATCTTACGATGACACCAAGCTTCGTGACTTTGTCACGACAAGTGTCCTCTAGGTCGGCATAGTGGTTTCGTGCTGTTGGTGATAATAGTTTTTCTAAAATTTCGATTTTCCCTACCTGGGGTCAGATTTGACCCCAGGTGGCCTTGCGCGTGTTGTTTTTCTGTATTTAGTTTTGTGCATTTTTATGGTGATAATGTGCTATAAAATACTACTATAGTATCTTTTGCCAGTATTCTGAATAAAAATGGCCTCTCTTGAACAATTTCTAGAAGATTACGAGATCAGTCGTCTAGTTTCTGACAGTGATGATAGCGAGGACGACAGACACAGCGGTGATGATATTGGACTAAGTGGTTCAGAAGATGAAGAAGATGCTGTAGAGGAAGATCTTGATGATGACATTGACTCTCTGTACGATGTTGCTGACACTGGTGACCGTGGACAGCCGGGAAACACGGACGTTGAGCATTCAGAAACAGGAGAAAGCACAGACGAGGAGACGAATGTTTTTCAAGGCAAGGACTTTACCTAGAGCAAGACACTTCCAAAAGTTGCTCGAGCTCGCAGAGAGAACGTAACAGTGCGTCTTTTCTTGTCAGTGATAAGATTTGAAGACAAAACAACAAGAACTAAGCGTCGTTTGGAAGATAAAATGGCAGCATTTCGAGAAATGTGGGACAAGTTCATTGGTTTGTGTAAATCATTGCATTTGGTTGGTTCAACTGTCTGCATCAAAGAACAATTACTTCCATTCAGAGGAAGAAGTGGATTCCGACAATATATGTCAACAAAACCAAGCAAGTACGGAATCAAAATTTGGATGATGTGATTTTGCCACGAAATACATGACGAATGCGAAAGTTTATGTGGGCAAAGAAAATAATGAAGTAGCTCGTGGATTGACAAGTGATGTCGTCTGCACATTGGTTCAGCCTATTTCTGGTCAGGACAGAGGCGGGCGAAATGTAACAACAGGTAATTTCTTTACGTCTGTTGACCTTGCAAATCAACCGAAAAACAAAAAATTGGCAATTGTTGGGACAATGAAGCAAAATATAAGAGAAATTTCTCAAGAGTTCAAGCCTGCCAGGCAACGTGATGAAAACTCGCCTATTTTTTGGATTTAGCAAGGATCTAACACTTGTGTCATATGTCCCAAAGAAGAATAAATCAGTTGTCCTCCTTTCATAACTCCATCATGATTCAGCAATCTTCAGCGATTCAGGAAAGGCTGAAATTATTGAATTTTATAACAGAACAAAATGTGAAGTAGACATGCTGGGTCTAATGTGTGCAAGTTACAGACAGCAACTCACAGATGGACAATGGCAATGTTTTATGGTATGATCAACACCGCTGCGGTAAATGCATTGGTTATATATGCACACAACATGCCCAAAGATTAGCCTGAGAAGAAGATAAAAAGGAAAGACTTTTTGCTCAGAATTGCACATGATCTGGCGACACCGTTTGTAACACAATGATACAAACTTTCTTCGCTACCTAGGAACATCAAAACAGCAATAGGCATGTGCGGATTTGTCTCTGATTCTGAAGAAAACACCATGCAGGACCGTGATGACTACGAGGCTATATCAAGAAAGCGAGGGCGCTGTCATGTATGCAGCAGGAGTAGAGGTGTGAAGATACAATTTGTCTGCAAAGGACGTGGACATTACGTCTGCAAATACCATACGAGTATGAGTGTTACTTGTGACACTTGCAAGAATAAGGATGAAACTGATGAATCTGATTAGTTGCGTTGTTTTCCCAATCTTCTTCTTCTTCAAACAATTTTATCATATTTAAATTCTTGAATACACAAACGAATATCGAATATAACAGGAATTCATATACCGTGTAGGGTAAATGAAAATAATGTCATTGTTATATGTCATTGTTACATGAGGTTGTCATTTCAGTGATGTCAAACTGTTGTTCTTTTGTAAGCAGACATGTATTTTAATTTGACAATAAAAGAACTAAAAACCAGCATTAGTTATAACCACTTTCATGGTGGGGTCATATTTGACCCCAGGTGGCCTTCTACGTCCTAATATCTAGAGTGACCTTTTGAGGGTTAAAGTGCAACCTCCTACATAGGTCTATCAATGTTTCTCAAACTTTCCGGTATCAAAGACACCCTCCCCAAAATTATCTCAACTTGTGAGCCCGTACGGCACAACTCGCTGTAACAATTCAGAGATCGAAAAGTTAGAACCCAGACGCGGACTTAAACTGGGTTAAGTCAATGTAAAAATTCATTACAGAAACCATAATTTTCCTAGCAGTAATGACAGTAAAACTATGCTTAGGAAAACCACAAAGGAAAAAAGAAAACTTCCAGTTCCACTGAGTAGGCTCTATTGTTTTTACCATTACATGACATAAACAAATTTTCTAAAGTATTATAAATATCAGACACAGCATTAACTTCAGGTTTATAACAGGCAGACATAGTATTCTTATACGCACCAGCCGAAGACTCGCAGAACTCCAACGGACCAGCGGACCGTATTTTGGAAACCACTAATTTGTATTATTCCTCTTGATGTACGTAACGTGCATTTTGTTTAATTTTACTCTACTTGTCCAACAAATGCAAAAATTATGTTACCATGTATATAAGTCTCCATTTTATTAATTTTGTAATTTTAGCATAAATGATAAACTCCCGAGGATGACGAATAAACATCCAAACAAGTAAAAGTGCTATAAGAAACAGAAAAGTGTTAACATGACTTGTGTATTTGTAGGACAGATATAGTAAAATTATATTATTCGTGTATATTTGCATTTCCACAAGATCCGTACATACATACATACATTACACACGTATACATACATACATACATTACACACAAGCATACATACACAAGGGACAGACAGAACCACCAACTGGATCATGAGGTAGAGCTGAAGGATTGGACACACCCGGCAGACTCAGAATTAGCGAGCAAAACGAAGGAAAGGAACACAGAATTCAAATATTCACAGATGGAAGCAAGAACGAACACGGTTTTGGATCGGGAACCGCTATATACACACAGAACAAATTAAAACCCCAAATGAAACACATACTCTATGACAGATGCTCAAATAATCAGGCAGAACAAATGACAATAGTTAAAGCACTACAGGCAATAGAGACAATAAAAATAAACAAAAACATACCAAGAACAATAATAATACAGACAGGTAGCAGGATAATCCTGGACTCCTTCAAAAACAAGAAAAATCGAAATCATTTCATAGAAGAAATAAGAAAGAAAACCACCACACTGGAGAAAGAAAACTGGATCATAGAATACACTTGGATAAAGGCACACGCAGGACACTATGGAAATGAGCTTTCTGACAAACTTGCTAAGGAGGCCACCAGAAATAATGACATGCTACAACAAAATCCCAAAAAATGAAATAGAGCATCAAGAAAGAGAGAAAAGCATAGTGGCAACAACAATGGGAACACACTACTATACGATTTGCAACCAAAGAATTTTTCTCGAATATTAAGGACAGGCTGAAAACGAAAATCAACCTAACACCCAACTTCACGGCAATGATAACAGCCCATGGAAAGACAAGATCATACCTACATCGATTCAAGATTAGAGTCCCCGGAATGCCCCTGAGAAAATGGAAACCAAACAGTGATCATCTACAGTATCAATGCAGCAAACTAAACAACGAAAGAGAAAAACTAATAACGCATATCTCAAAAGAAGACAACTGGCCGGTAAAGGAAAACGAGTTAGTGAACAAATACTTAAAACAATTTACAAGTTTTAGAAACTCCAATGACTACGGAAAACTGTAAACGAAGAATCAGTGCATAAACAGGAAACAAATTCGCAAAAATGTAAATAATGTATATGTGACAAAGTTTTCCACAAACACGCTGTAAATGAATAATAAAAAGCATACATACATACATACATGCATACATACATTGCACACACGCATACATACAAAAATGCATATACACACATACACACATACATAATACATACATGCATGCATAAATTACACACACGCATACATACCTACATACATGCATACATATATTACACACACGCATACATACATTACACACACGCATACATACATACATACACACATACATACATACAAACATGCATACATACTTTACACACACGCATACATACATACATACATTACACACACGCATAAGTGCATTCATGTATACAAACATTACACACATACGTACACACATACTTATACACATCTTAACAAAAACGGGCCAGGACAGCGCTTCGATTGCGCTAGGTTGCTTCTCGTCTGAAACATTCGCACTGTCGTCATGTGGTGTAACCGAAAGGGATTTCAAAACCATTTCATTGGACTTACACTCGTGCTGGGTTGCTGAAAAATCTGTCGACTGTGCAAGATTTGAAGCTGACTTAATGAATAAATTCACTAAATTGCTCTCGGGCTACCAACCGACGTTTCGAGAACTTACTGTGATCTCAAAAGGTCTTCAAAAGGTTTGTTTTTAAACAACTATTGATGCAGCTATTACTCGAGAGCAACTAGGTGAACCCATCAATTACTTCAAAATAACTGATTGGTGAATGGATATCGTATCACCAAATTCCGAGCAGCGATCTTTAGGAACGTTCCTGTTCTGCAGTCTGCCACATTACTGCGACATTTTAATGAGCCAATCGCATAGCAAGAACAGCAAGCGCTGAGGAAGTACTGGGGCCTGAGAAGGACAGGGAAAAGAGGATTTTTTGTGACAACTAAATACCGAAGAGCTTCATGACTTGCACTCCTCACTAAATCAACTAAGTACTGAAGAGCTCATAACTTGCACTCCTCACCAAGACAACTAAGCACAGAAGAGCTTCATAACTTACACTCCTCACCAAGACAATTAAGTACCGAAGAGTTCATAACTTGCACTCCTCGCCAAGAGAAATGGGAGACTATAAGCCTGATTTGGGCATGGCAAACACAACGGACGTTTGGTTGACTGGGTACAGTTTCATTCATTTTTTTAATGGAAAACAGGGGTTTAAATGGAACCTCTTAAACGATTAAATACACAACTCTATCCACGAAACAAACACTACATTTAATTCTGCACGATAATGTGTCTGCATTTCAACAAAACTGTCGTGTATAATAACCGATGGTGTCACTTGACAATATAGTAAACTATGCGTCTCTAGCGATGCTGTCGATACTCTAGGAAACAACTCCCATGTCATCGCGATTGCGTGTCATTCCAAATAGAGACATTGCTACAGAGTGCGGGCCAAATGCAAATAAATAGGACTTTACCAATCGAAGAGTTCCATGTCTGTGAGGTCATACAGCCCCATACGACATCAATCACACTGTTCACGAAGTGACCTATTCTATATCAAAGAATGTACATGCTTTCATATATCTTTCACATCCTTTTACATCACTTCGCAACTTATTTAAATATAAACTAGCTTGAACACATTGGTAGAAGTATCTCCTCCTCCGCCTTCTTCTTCTTTAGCGATACAGTTATTTATGTTTCACCTTGCCTTCTCTCACGACGTATGTCCAATCAGTTCTCTTCAAACCTCCTGTTCACCAACGTTTCACACCCGTAGCACTATTTATTATTTATTTCACAACCATATTCCACACGGCTAATTCGACATCATCTATCCACTTAATTCAAGCCTTCCTTTTTTCTCTTTCCATCTGATTTTCCTTCCCAAGTCATCTCCAGGGTAGTCCAACTACAAGACAGGCCTATACATGCCTTGCATTCTTAAATATATCGCGTTATAACCTGACCAAAAGAACATAGAATCTTTTCATGGTATTCCAATTTTCTCCCCGGTAAATATCATGATATATTCTTCTAAAATCCTTAATTTCAAAATAAACAAGCTATGTCACAGGCATATCGCTTCTAAATAAACCAAAACAGGAAAACAGCAGCTGGAAAGACGAAGAAGCACCGAACACCAATATGTGAAATCACGAAGCGCAACACTTTATACAGCCTAGAGACTGTAACATTCAAATAGTGTAAGCACAAAAAGCTGTAATTCACTGAATAAAACTCCGGTGTGGGTAGCAGAAACCACCCCTTCGTCTTAAAGATAATATAACATCAAAGTATTCCAGTTTTCAGACGGTTTATTAACCGTCATAATTTCGACACTATTTTGTGGCGACAGGTACCTCGTATATTAGGGTGGGGACCGAGCGAAAGTTGAATATTACTCCTGGAACTACAGTAGGTTCTTTTGCCAGCGCAGGCTACGGCTGCAAAATCAGACGATCCTCTCTCTCCATGGTTGATCGTGTAGAAAACGTTATGTGACTTATAATACATAAATTGGCTCTACTTGCACCGAAACACGTCTGTGGGTACTACCAGACCTCGCATAACCTATGTAAAGTGTTCCATTATTCCATAAAGCACTACGCACTTCATTGCGTCGTGTCAGAGTGCGTTGCCTTCCTACCTAATTCTAGATACGCAGCGCACACAGCAGGTGTTGGCTGACCTCCTGGCTGTTACGTAAATTCTACTTAAACCAACTACTGAATACTTCAATATCTTAAAATTCGAAACCCTAACATAGACTGAGCGTGAACTCGGAAGTTCTAAAGTAGCTTAGTAAGGTAAATTGAACCATGTTAAAATATGTGTGCAGCATTCAAACACCTTATTGTGTTGCAAGAAGAAGAAAAAACCTGGGATAACATGACTGAGGCAGGGAATTCGAAACTGAGTTGATTGAGAAGGGTAATGGAAAGCAGAATATGTCCGCTATGAAAGGCAGAAAAAGACTTACTTTTGAAGAGCATGGAAAAGTAAAGTTGGAGACAGAAATTTCAAGTGGCTAAACACAAATGAGAATATAGCTTATGAGAAGATACCACATTTCACACATTACAAAGCAGGATTTTCTTGAAAAAGCCCTCCAAAATCAGCCTGCCTATTAACACCGGATAGTGAACTGTTATATTAGTACGCTATTAAATCCGTAAAAGTACACTGCTAACTGTAGGGTGCGTCTTATCACTTGTGACGCTCCATACGGCGGAAAATACTAAGATCACAGAATTGACAAACCTAGGAACGTTTCATGTGAGGTAAAATGTGAGGGAAAAAACTAAACGAAGGTTAAGCCGTAAGCTGCAGAAGAAAAGAAAGAAGGGCTATTAAAACATGAAAACGTGGACAATTGCAATAGGAAATAATTGACTAAATATTGTACTACAAACCATATAGAACACAAAACTTAATATAAGGGACGTGTACTGCAGAGAACATGGCGTTGGCACTCGCAGCAGTTGATATGGGTACTTGGAACTCAATAAATAAATATAACTTTTTGTAGGTATGAGAATAATTCGCGCGTAGAAACAGTAAAATGCGTATTTAATAAACAAACATTACTTCATCTTAACCTTAAACAAACATTAAAAATTGTACTTTCTAATGCTTCATGCTGGGTAATTTCTCTTGGAGATCAATGCATCGTAAGTAACGCAAACAGTGCGGTGCGAAAGTTTTAGGACAGATATTTTTAAAAACCGAAGACACGTAAGGAAGACACATACCTTTCCACATTTACTGTTTTTCCCTCTCGTACGAATTCTTTGTGCACTACGCCTTGAGAGTCGAAAAAATTATCAACATGGTCTTGATGCGGGACCTTTGGAATTTCAGTCTCTTTGGCCGAGGGGATGTCTCACCAACCCATTCAGAACTCTGTCACTTTGTTTTGGGGTCATAGACAAAACACCAGGTCTCATATCCCTTAATAACTGTGTTAAAAAAGTTTCGTCTGTATCGGCCATCGCGATAATGTCTTGACAAGATTACAGTCTTAGGGATATTCAAAGATTCTGCTATCATTCTTGACCAAATCAGCAACAGCAGCAATGTTTACCTCAGTTCGAGTCGATTTTGGACGGCCACCTCTCTCGTCGTCTTCTACCAACTCCCTTCCGTCTCGAAATGAGAATACCACCTAAAAAAGTTTGATCGGTTCAGAGCCTCATTCCCGTAAGCCTTTTGCACCAATCCTAGTGTTTCTGTCGCAGACAGACCGGCTTTGAAACAAAATTTTATGGCAACTCTCTGTTCATTTCCGCCATGCATGACGTATAAATAAAACGGACTTTACAGGACAAGTTATAACTCGTACACTGTCGACGATAAACAAAAGGAACTCGGTGTGTGAACGGATGTTGGTTGACAGTACTTAGTGTGTTGGCCGATAGATCGCTCTAGTTCTGTTATTTAAAAAAAATCAGTCCACCTTATGGATCGCCCTGTGTATCAATAAAAAACAAAAGCTTCCTCTCTATTCAGGAATGCCAATGATGTGACCATGTGCCCAGTCTCACCATTTTTACTGCATGTGTTTTGCAGAAGGTAATTCTGTATCGAGAGTTGTCCCCATTTCTTTCATAAACATTAGTAACTTACTCCACGTAGTAGAGTCTTTCTTGAAATGCTAGTAGTTCTTCAGTGGATCAAGAATCTTCACGTATTGTAAAGGATCGGAAGGTTCATTACCCTGTTCACAAGAGCGCGCCACTGCACCCTATATTGAGACAGACGAATCCAAATCTATTCCCTACCATTGTTTCTTTAAGATCCCTTTAATATTTTCCTCGCAGTAACTCCTATGCATTCCAAGGAGTCTCTTTACTTCAGGTTTCACCACTAAAACCCTGTATGCACTTAGCTTCATCCCACAGCTGGCTCATGCTCCGCTTATCTCTTCCCCTTCAGTTCGACCTTCCATAAGGAACAAGATTCATGCAGCCCTTCATCGGGCAGTTGTCTCCAGCTTCCCGATGGCTCCTCCCACTTGCACACAAATGTCTTCCACAGCTCTCGTACGATGTTCATATCCAATTGCTTCGAAGCGACGTACTAGCGTTTGCAGCCTACGGTTCAGAAAGCGTTTCGTAGAGATTACTGTTCGGCATTTCCAGACACCGGTTTCTATTCACCGTTAAGTCAATCAGAGTTCGGAGTCTAATAAGCGTCCTTCATAATTTTGCTCTCTCATTTGCCTGTTTTGTAGATTGAACTGAAAACATGGCACGATCCGCTTACTATCAAATGGGAAAAGAAGAAACAAGTAGAGTGAAAACGGAACGTAATGGCACACGCGCAGAAACCAGATTCGGTCTTCCAGCGAAACGGACGAGTCCATTTATATCGGCGGGGGTGTCAGTTCAGTCGAGTACTGGCTTTCTTGGAGTGCG
>Ga0123355_10004746_pt1 | contig 19764 bp, 16 predicted proteins | sample TergutEmb28metaG_3_FD_89872 | JGI IMG/M metagenome (GOLD analysis project Ga0123355, IMG submission 89872) | Embiratermes neotenicus P1 segment gut microbial communities from Petit-Saut dam, French Guiana - Emb289 P1 | ecosystem: Host-associated > Arthropoda: Insects > Digestive system > Gut ...
ATCTCCGTGGGCTCATGCGATGCAATTTTAACCGACGATCTGCACACGAAACGTGTGTGCGCGAAGTTTGTGCCGCGTTTGCTAACAGATGACCAACGTGAGCAATGTCAGACAATCGCCCGTGATTTGTTTGAGCGTTCATGTGAAGACGTGCAGTTTCTTAAGAACATTGTGACAAGTGACGAGTCCTGGGTCTACGGGTACGACCCGGAGACAAAACAACAATCGTCACAGTGGAAGGGTCCCATGTCTCCGCGACCAAAGAAGTGGCGCCAGGTGCGAAGCAAAACAAAGGTCATGTTACTGGCGCTTTTTGATTCTGAGGGTATCGTACACCACGAGTACGCTCCCGACGGGCAAACAATTAACAAGGAATTCTGCGTGGAGGTCTTGCATCGTTTGCGTGAATCAGTTCGCCGAAAACGATCGGAAAAATGGTGGGATGGCGACTGGATCCTGCACCACGACAATGCGCCCGCACACACTTCACATCTTGTGCAGCAGTTTTTGGCCAAACACGGCACCGCTCAGTTGCAGCAGCCGCCATACTTACCAGATCTCGCACCGTGTGACTTTTTCCTATTCCCAAGGCTTAAGAAAGTTCTGAAAGGAGGCCGAATTGAGGCAGTGGAAGACATCAAACGAAATTCGACGAAGACATTTAGACATCCCGAAAGAGGAGTTCGCAAAATGTTTCCAACAGTGGCAGAAACGTTGGGCGAAGTGTGTAGCTGCGGAAGGGAACTGTGTTGAAGACAATTAGAGTTAAAACCCCGTAAGCCTTCATGTACTGTGGTCAGTCCGGATACTTTTTGAACAAACCTCGTAAGTACCAATGTTACAGAGGGGCTTGCTGCATCCATCTTTGGGATAGTTGAGTCTTTTGTTATTTTCTTACAGTGTTCAGGCAAGAGTATGATACTACATTTGAGTGGGTCACACCTACTATTTTTCAAATCCTTTTCACCTGTTGCTGAGGTAGGTCATTATCATCCTGAAAGGGGGAATGCAGAAGGAGCTATCAGACCTTCCTGTCTTCCATATGATCTTCTGGCATTTTCTTGGATCATGTATATTAAGTGAACTCTGGTTCTGTAAATATTCGAGCATGAATTTTGTGGCCTAACTATCAGGGAGCTGCTAATACCCCGAGCATCTGATGTGCCCACAACTACCACATGTATTATTACTACCACTACTGCTTCCTCCACTGCCTTTCCAACTCAGCTTTTGTAATCATAATATTTCATTCAGTGCTGTAAAATTTGTTGGCATCTGTAACAACACTGTTAAACTTGAGGTAAATGAACATCAATTCGCTTTTAGGCTATAATAGTGATGCATGTGTTCTTTGAGATTTTCTGTAATGCATCTCTTTCATTTCAGGTCCTAGCCTTGTTTGAAGAGCATGATGACCAGATCACAGCTTTTGTTGAACCCTTTGTTATATTGCTTATTCTCATTGCCAATGCCATCGTTGGTGTATGGCAAGTAAGTATATTTCTCATGTTTACAGATTTATAGACATAACAGTTCTATTTTAAATGTAGTACTGAATATGAATGTACGTGGAGACCCACCAGCTCTCGTTGTAAGGCTTCCATGTAGAAGGTGTCATGCTTGAGTCCATTTCACCACATACTGATAAAGAGTATCTTGTTCAACATTCGCCCCAAACCTAGCTTCTAGTGATTTCCACCCTTGTGGTTCACTGAAGAAGAAGTGGAAAGGACAACTTATTTGTTCTTTGATGGAATTGAACATATGTTGTATCACAGGGCCAAACTGTCTTGGTTTGTCTGCCCATCAGTTGGGAAGGGTCTTCATTAATCCAAGTTGTTTTGGACATGTATATGAACATTTGAGGTATTCGCTGTTACATAATGTGTTGCTGTGTCACTGGATAATTGATTCCTGATGTTTCAAGTTGATGTACTGGTCCCATCTTCAATAGCTGAAATGTCCATGAAGGCATTTGCAGATTAGACATTATCATCATCATCATCATCTCAAAATGTGAGGAACCAATTACCCAATGACACAGTTACACTGTTTCGGAGGCCTAAAAACTCATAAAATACAGACATTGTGTGCCGTCAGGTGATACGTGTTGAAAATCCTGTGAATATCACTCATGAAACAGCAATTTGTCATAATCCACAGATGCACAGTCCAACAGGAGACAGAAAAAACTTGACCGAACCTCAATAGACCAACACTTCAGTGTGTTATGTTTTTACAGTAATATAAGGACAAGCAATATTTGAGGGGTCACAACATTTTCACAGGTTTTTTTGTAACACAGCTCCATCCTACTGTGGGATTCTGTTTGATGAATTGTGAGTTACAACAAATTGCCTTTTCATGATCGATACGTATTTTGTCAGGGTTCGGGCTACATTAGTGACCAGGATGTACCCTCTCAGAAGTCCCTGCCACCAAAGTAGACTACTAATTTACATTAACAGAAAAAAGTGAACCATTTTGCCATTATATTATTAGTTTTTGATCCCATACTTTCCTTAAACAGTTTCAAGTCAGTAAAGGTAATATTACATTTGTTTTTACTCTTATATTTTGGAACCTTAGTTTTTTTTTTTATGACAGTTTTAATTTAATCCAGGTTCTGTCATATCAGTAGGTGTCTAAAATTGTGACATTCCTTATGAATTTACAGGAACGAAATGCAGAATCTGCCATTGAAGCACTGAAAGAATATGAACCTGAAATGGGGAAGGTTGTCAGAGCTGACAAATCTGGTGTACAAAAGATTCGTGCCAAGGAGATTGTCCCTGGTGATGTTGTTGAAGTGTCAGGTGAGTTATAATCACTTTCCTTGACCCCACCAGAGAACGGGGGTGAACAGATTCTGGCTGCCAGGTTGCCATGGCAACTAAACTTTGTGCATTGTCACCTAATATTTGTGGGTTGTCAGTGTGAAACTTCCTTCATGTCACCCTTTGGGCATCTAGAATTCTGAAGTAGTCTTCAGATTTTTGGAGAATGTGTGTACCTCTTCCATAGGATATTTGTGAATTATGGTAACTTTTCAGTAAAATGATTTAGTGTGAACTAGACATCAAGGGTTCATTTCCACATTCCCCGTTTCTTTTCCTCGAACTATGACAAACAATGCAGTTACAGAGTCTTTTCAGTGACACTTGGGCTTGATCGCAAAATAAATATTGATGCATGAAAATAAATATTTCTGTTACCAGTTCCTGTTCCTTGAATTAAAATAAAGAATTCAGGTGCAGTTATATACCATGTGTTTTCAGTGGCACTTTCATACTGAGTGAGAAGTCTGCTCAAGAATAAACAACAGTGACATACATAGAAGTCAGTGTCTCCACTATCAGTCTCTGTACTTTGAATTAAAATGAAGAATTGAAGTGATTTGTGCTGGATATGGGAATACAGTAACTTGTAAAGTAATTTGCTTTATAATTTGCAGTTGGTGACAAGATACCTGCTGATATCCGTCTCATCAAGATCTTCTCTACCACCTTGAGAATTGACCAGTCCATCTTGACAGGAGAGTCTGTCTCAGTCATCAAGCACACAGACCCTGTCCCCGATCCCCGAGCCGTGAACCAGGTATGTGCAAGACCTGAGATATGAAGCACTCAGAGAAAGAATGAGGGAACAGTATAAGTTTGTTTGTAAACCTCTCTTCCATAAATTCTCATGTGCAAACCAACTGAAATAGCTTAAACCAGAACTGCAATACAAGAGTTCTGGCTATAATTTTCTCAAGACTTACATTTTTGTGTGTATGAAGGATATTCAGTAGGATTGTTCTTATATTGACCAACTGGAAAGCTTTGTGAACCAATTTTCTGTGCTGTCAGATGTTAAATATGTTTGTTGTTTATTCAATAATAAATATGCCACATTTTAATGGAACAAAGCTTGCTTTTAAATAATCTGCTCAGAAATATATACATTTGATAATCCTAATATTTTAATCGCACGTTACAAGTATGTAACCAAGTGTCACTGTCAGATGTATTGCATTTTTGCTTTGTGTTTGAGAGATAATGAATGTAAATCATATCCCAGAGAATTGTGATGTGCAACTTTTAAAGCAAATTAACCACAATGCACAGTTTTTACAAATAGTTACAAAAATAGTCAACAGATGGCAGCACTTGGTTAAAAAAAAAGGCTCTGATGTGAACACTGTTAGTGGGCCAATATCAGGTGATGGAAACAAAGAAATATGTGATACCACTTCCTGGTGCCCAACACAGATTGAAACACTGCACTAAAGGTGATTACAGATGAAAGTTCTTATGTGATAAACATTTGCTCTATGCATTAAATAGACAGTGCAGCATAAGATCAACGACTTATCACAGAAGCAAAATAAAAAATTGTGTTGGTGTACCACCAGATGGCTGGAGAGGAAAATCTGTATTTGTCAATAATATGTTGCCAAGTAAGAGGGGGTGCTGATAAGTCCTTAGCCCAACCTACTTCCAGGTGTTGTAGGACAGAATTGATAGTGTCACTGGAAAGAGGGGCCTGTTCATGTGCCGAATTGCAAGTCTTTTTCTTGCTACAGAGGCTGAAAGAAAGCGTGTCGGGTGACGGGCGCGATTTAAACAACATGGAGACGCGAACTGTTATCAAGTCCCCCCCCGCAAGGCAAGGCGCCGAACGAAATGCACGCCATTCTGACAGAAAAATTAGGGGAACATGCACCATCATATGCCACCGTCAAAAACTGGTTGGCCCAGTTTAAACATGGTGATTTTTCCACCTGTGTTGTGCCTTGTCCTGGACGACCCAAAACAGTGACCACTCCGGAAATTATTGATCAAATTCATGAGCTAATCTTGGAAGACCGCCGGATTTTGGCTAAATCAATAGCTGATCAACCGGGCATCTCATGTAAGTGGGTTGGGTCCATCATTTATGAAGATGTGGACACGCAGAAGCTCTCCGCGAAGTGGGTCCCAAAATGCCTGAATGCCATAAGTGGGTTGGGTCCATCATTTATGAAGATTTGGACACGCGGAAGCTCTCCGTGAAGTGGGTCCCAAAATGCCTGAATGTGGATCAAAAACATCAGTGGTGCCAGTCCTCTGAACAAATTTGGAATCTTTTCAGTGCGATCCAAATGATTTCTGGTCGCAATTGGTGATCATGGACGAAACCTGGTTATATCACTATGGCCCAGGGACAAAGCATCAGTCAATGGAGTGGCGGCATAGCAGCTCACCCCGCCCCAAAAAAATTCCAAGTGCAAAAATCCGCTGGAAAAGTTCTCGCCTCGATTTTTTAGGATCAAGGCGGCATCCTCTCATTGATTATCTTCCAAAGGACCAAACTATCAATGCGGAGTATTACTCATCTCTTCTGGTGCAATTGAAGGACATTTTGAAGGAAAAACGCTGCGGGAAGTTCACCAAGGGGGTCTTGTTCTTGCACGACAATTACCGGCTCACCGGGCACTTGCAACCCAAAAGAAACTGGCCTACGTGGGCTTCCACTATCTTGATCACCCACCCTATTCTCTGGATCTGGCCCCGTCGGACTACCACCTGCTCCCTGGACTGAAAAAACAATTGAAAGTTCACCATTTTTCGTACGACGCGGAGGTCATTGCTGCAACAGACGTGGTTGGATGGACAAGCTTCTGAATTTTTTTTTAGTGACTTGCAAAAGTTAGAGTAACGGTCTAAGAAGTGTATTGAGCTTCGTGAGGAGTATGTTGAATAAATCCCGAGTTTGGTCACTGTAGCTTATTTCCTTCCTGGTCAGGCTAAGGACTTATGAGCACCCCCTCATGTCTGGACAGGGTTCAGTGTAGAAACATAAATCAGAGTTCACTGTATTGTCTGTTATGCTTTTGTTGTTATAAGTAACCATAATAATAGCATAGTTTGTGCAAATCACCAGAATTTGAAAATGTGCAGTATGAATGATGTAGGATTTGTTTTCAATTTGAACTTCCAGCATTTAAATTTGAAAAACAAAGGCCAAGAACTGGATGTTGTAAGTGTTCTGCCTTTTGTGCAGGCATACCATTATAACAGGTAAAAATGTGTATGGATATTTTCAGATAATTTTTCATGCTTGAAGGAGAATGTGAGTCTAGATTGTGTGTTAAAATAATTTGTTACTGTTACAGGACAAGAAGAATATTCTTTTCTCTGGCACCAATGTTGCTGCTGGCAAGGCTCGTGGTGTTGTGATTGGAACAGGCCTCAACACTGCCATTGGTAATAATCAGCTGCACCATTATTTGTAGGTATCTGGATCTGTGAGACCTGGGAGAGCATAGTCATTGTAGTGACTAGGCTGTGGGGTTTCAAATCTTGGCTGGAGCAAGAGATGTTTTTCTTCTCTAAAATTGTCCAGACTGTCTCTGGGACCCACCCAGCCTCTTATTCAGTGATTTTTGGGGTGCTTTCCTTGGGATTAATGTGGCCAGGTCATGAAGTTATCCATGTACCTGCATCTAGTGCCATGGCTAAAAATGAATGGAACTATATCTCTGCTTCACCTGCATGCCTTCATGGTGTGTACAGGCACAATTGTACTCCTACTTTTGTTTGATCTGTGAATATAGTCCTCACTCTGTTAAGTAGTTAACAATCCACCATATTTGGGATATCCTAGGTTTGAGTCTTGACCTGTAACCAGCTTTGCTGCATCTGGGTCAGTAATGCTGGAAATCCACTCAAACTGAAGACTCAGTTAGTAGTCTGTCTTCAGTGCATTGCAATATTTTGCCAGGATCATCCGTCATCTGGTGTAGGGATAAAAGTGTGGAATTAAGACTCATTTAATTAGCACACCAACTAATGTACATACATAAAACTTTTTTACATTAAAACATTTAAAATTGCTCCAACATGTTTTGACCCCAAGATCATCTTCAGGGAGCTACAGCATTCTCAGCAGCGTACAACTTGCACAATACGGACAGGCGCATTCTCAGCGGCGTACGACTTACACAATACGACATGCTGCCACAACACCAAGTTAATATACGGAAATTAATCAGGGAGTGTTTTTAAAAACATGATTTTAGCAAGGAACAGTGTAGCTCCCTGAAGACGATCTTAGGGTCAAAACATATTGGAGCGATTTTAAATGTTTTAATGTAAAAAAGTTCTATGTATGTGCATTAGTTAGTGTGCTGATTAAATGACGCTACAAAATGCATGGTGCAACGATAAAGATAAGAGATTATTTTAAGAATTGGAATACCTTATTTACCTGAATGCAAGATGACTTTAAAACGACCCCCCAAAAATAAAGCATTTGCTAAAAAATAATATTTTACTATTAATTGAATACCCTTAATACACAAACATGTCAGATTCTAACTGCCTTTGCCAATCAGTGTCACTGTCTCCATTTTCACAGTCAGTGCCTTCATCTTCTTCACACTAACTCCTAACATTACCATCCTCTTCTCTGCCATTCCACAATATATCGTCATCAGTCCCATCCATTTCATTAGATATACAGGACTTCTTAAATCACTTTACACTCACTTCTGGTGATATGCTCTTCCATGCTGTTTAGATCCACACAGACTGAATAATACATTTATATTTCTTTGTTTATAAACTTACTTGAACCTGTGAAGAAGATTAACAATTTTCTCCACAGCTTGTATTAGTGGTGATGTTAAGTTTTTTAAATTCATGTTTTCTGGACTTGTGTGTTGTGTCTGTCATTTGAACAATGTGAGTTCATGGCTTTTTTTATGGTTTTATTTTGTGAATTGGTCCATACCTTGTTTTTGAGCATTGTGGTTAATTTTAAATTTTTCAGTAGCCATTTTCCAATGACTAGCATTGGACTAGATATGTTCTCAGGTGCATATCATAACAAGTTACTGTTTCTGTGGTGTGCAGTGATTGAGAATAGCTCAATCTTATGGGTAAACCAGGGTTAGGTGCTTTTGTGCCTGAAAATGGACACAGAGACAGTGTCTTGAAATGTCATGTTTCTTTAAAAAATTAGATGATGGACAAGGCCCTCAAGTAAAGATTGTGTCAGTTTACATCAGTTGTACTCTGCTTTCTCTTTTTGATTCGTTGACCTTTGAAGATGGGGCCAGTAGGTTGTTTTGATTCATTGGTGGAATGTCATATGATGATTTGGTGATGATGGCCTTGGTTTGGTTCTGTGTGGTCCAGTTGAGAGCAATCCGGTTTGCCGTGTTCCAGTTCAGTGCTTTGTACGCAAATTTAAGATGACTTCACATATTTAATTACCAAATTTCAAGGGAAAAACCTCATCTTGCATCCAAATAAATATGGTATATCATGATTTTTTGGTTCAAATGATGCTGTTCTGACACTTTATAGTTCTTCTGTCTGTTTTAAGTTTTTTTTCCAAATGATGTTGTTAAAACTATTATATTATTGCTTCTGCTGGCCTTTTAAGACCAAAAAAACTGTATTGCTCTGCAAATTCATGCCATTTGCTTGAATGTGATTAAGTGCTTTGTCTGCTGTCATTAATCAGGCAAGATTCGAACTGAGATGTCTGAGACTGAGGAAATCAAGACTCCTTTGCAACAGAAACTGGATGAATTTGGTGAACAGCTATCCAAGGTTATTTCTGTCATCTGTGTTGCTGTTTGGGCCATCAACATTGGACACTTCAATGACCCAGCTCATGGTGGTTCCTGGATTAAGGTTAGTGAGTGAAGTGAATTAAATTGCTAGCATTCTGTGAACTTCTGAGATGTGAATGAAATTTACATCTTCATTTTCTGCATGTTATTCTCTTCCGTACAGAAGATCTCATACATCTTGCTGTAATTCCAGCTCTAAATTCTTGAAAATATGAAAAAGTGTTAACATAACAATATTTGAAGAGAGAAAACTCACCATTCTATTAAGCCCATGCTTTTATGTAAAAGAAATTTTTACTATGTATATGTCTGATATAGATTATAAAGTAGATATCTTACAAATTTGTGTACAAATTTCTGCCATCTGATATTTGAAAGTGACATCCTATTACATTAACTTATATCCATTTATGTTACATGCAGGGTGCAGTTTACTACTTCAAGATAGCTGTTGCCCTTGCTGTTGCTGCCATCCCTGAGGGTTTGCCAGCTGTCATTACCACTTGTCTGGCCCTGGGAACAAGGCGTATGGCCAAAAAGAATGCCATTGTGCGCTCTCTGCCCTCTGTAGAGACTCTAGGCTGCACGTCTGTAATCTGCTCTGATAAGACTGGTACACTGACCACAAATCAGATGTCTGTTAGCCGGTGGGTAACTCATGATAACTTATTTTCAGTAGGGTACATTGGTCACTAAAATCAATAATTTAAAAAGTTGTGGATGTTCAAATTTCAAATGGTTTGTGACTTTGTGACCAGTTTCATTGAAGCTAGAATTTAAACTTTGAGACAGGCCAGGCAACACTTTTTATGCTTAGTATTCCACCTTGGTTAAATAGATGTTTCGATCATGTACGTTGTTGTCATCCATACATAATATTATACAAGGTCATTTAAAAGAGTTTTAATGTTAAAATTTGGTGTCAGAATTTACTATATTGCTTCACAGAACTTGCACAAAATGATAACATAGTTGGTAATGCCTATTCAGAGCTTCCCCTCTACCCAGGAGTCAGAATTTGTTTTGGAAAAATGTAGTAATGCCAGACTGTAGAACTGAACTAGATAACATGTGTATTGTATGCAGTTTTCCCATACAGTGACTGTTCTTGAGAGTTAAATTGTTTGTATGTTTCATTCATTCCATTGGCATGTGCTAAATGCGACAATTCCTTGCCGTTCACAAGAACTTCTTCCATTCTTCTCTATTATATACTCTTTCCTTCCACACTTTTCCACCAACTAGTCTTCCATCCTCCCTCACTTCATCTTGCCATCCATTTCTTGGCCTACCTCTCAGCCTTGCTGTTTCCAAATTCATATATAATACTTTTTTGGGAATCATAGTTTCTTCCATTCTCTGTACGTGCCGATACCAGTGTAATCTATGCAGCCGTATTGTCTCTGTTGTAGTGGGTTTTTTTTAACCGTTACATAGATTTCTTTATTGGTTAATATTCTCCAATTAAATGTTTGTATGTTTGTGTTTATATCTTCAAAAATTAAATTAAATATATAATTTTTCTCACTGAATTCTTTCTGGTTACTTCTTCATCTCGTAGGTTCCATGTAATTCACTTCTGTCAATTTCTTTCTTTGCAGCATGTTTATCTTTGACAAGATTGAGGGTAATGACAGCTCTTTCCATGAATTTGAGATCACTGGCTCAACTTATGAACCCATAGGTGATGTATTCCTTCGTGGCCAAAAGATTAAGGGTACAGACTATGAAGGTCTTCATGAGATTGGAACCATTGGTATCATGTGCAATGACTCTGCAATTGACTTCAATGAATTCAAGCAGGCTTTTGAGAAGGTTGGTGAGGCCACTGAAACTGCTCTGATTGTGCTATCTGAGAAGATCAACCCTTACAGTGTGGCTAAACAGGGATTAGACCGCCGTGCATCTGCAATTGCTGTCAGGCAAGACATGGAGACTAAGTGGAAGAAGGAATTTACCTTGGAATTCTCCCGAGACCGAAAATCTATGTCTTCCTATTGTGTGCCATTGAAGACAACTCGTCTTGGCAATGGACCCAAGCTGTTTGTGAAGGGAGCCCCTGAGGGAGTGCTAGATCGCTGTACCCATGCCCGTGTTGGGACTCAGAAGGTATGAAATTTGTTACATTAATGTCTCTCCCCCCTTTCTAGTTTTATTTTTATTTTATTTATTTATTTTTTTTTAAATCAAGGATCTGTCATTTAAACTATTACTACTCCAGCAGTAGATCAAAAAGGTTCAGCACTGGTAGTACCAAAGCATACTATAGAAAATGCTTAAGAGCCATTTTGATTGATCTGTTCTCAAAACCTACCTTTCTAAGAAAATCAAGGGTAATATAAGTAGAGTAAAAAAGCTTTCCCATAACAAGTCATGAAGACTCGGAGGAAGGGATGGAATGTTGGGCTTCCATCCTTATTTGGCACAGCTACAATGGCAGAGTTGTCAGCTGTACATGCTGTTTGCACTTTACCCCCAGAAACATCCCTTGGTACTCATTTCTATATGAAACATGGGTTATTAAAGTCAGCTAAGTTGTGGTACATGGTTTGTGTGCACCCATTTGTTTGTTATACTGTTATTTTTAATTACACCATGTTGGTAGTTTTTAGGCGAGATTGTGAAAAGCGGCTATTAGCTTCATCATCATGTGTGTGTGTCTGGCCATTTGTCCAGATGGAACAGCTTGGCTCACACTGGACAGATTTTCATGAAATTTGACTTTTGAATATTTTTTTAATATCTGATGAGAAAATTAAAGTTTCATTAAAACCTGACAAGCATAACCAAGTACTTTACATGAAGAGCTACATACATTTATGATATCTTAATGAATTATTCTTGGAATGAGAAGTGTTTGAGTAAAAGATGTGGAGAAAATCAAAACACTTGTGTTATGTTCAGTAACTTTTTTTCTGAAAACTGTGCCATTTATGAGATGGTGTGGAAAAATATGGTAAAGCCAGACAGGCCACAGATGGCAATATAATATACCACATACACTTTGCATGCTAGATAACTAGCGTTACACACACGCACTCAGAATATATGATACTTTTTGCTTTTCCACAGCAACAGTGGTTGCACAAATGTGCCTCAGTGTTATGTTATACATACATTGTCGTGTTTAAACTTACATCCGTAGAATTAGTTTGAATAAACTAGTGTTAAAATTGTTAGTATTAAAATTGCACATATTGTCAAGACTAGTAAAATTTGTTGCGGTTGACAGCAGCATGTATGTTGATTTGAATATGATGTGCCACAATGGGATTAGTTTTACAAAAAAAATAAATAATGGTAGGTCTCTTGAAATTTGAGTTAAAGGATTTTTCTGTGTTCGTAGTATAAACGAACAAATGTTGTTTACAGGTTCCATTGAACGCAACACTGAAGAATCGCATTCTTGACCTCACACGGCAATATGGCACTGGCCGTGACACACTTCGCTGCTTGGGCCTAGCAACTGCTGATAACCCAATGAAGCCTGAGGACATGGATTTGGGTGACTCTTCAAAGTTTTACACTTATGAAGTTAACCTGACCTTTGTTGGTGTTGTGGGAATGTTAGACCCTCCCCGCAAGGAAGTGTCTGACTCAATTCAGAGGTGCCGTGCTGCTGGTATACGAGTCATTGTCATCACTGGTGACAACAAGGTAACGAACATTGTGTTGTCAGATTAGAATGTGTTTCTTGGCTAAAATGATCTTCAGATCTGGAGATTGAATTCTTCCTGCAAGAATTTAGTAAGGTATGCACTCAGAAATACACTATGCTAACATCAAACAAAAGCCTTGACAAGAGTAGAAATCCCCGGCATTGTGGGCTGGCCTAGCTTGTAAGAAATATATCAGCTAAACGGTGAACACTAGTGGTAAATACGTAGTTTGGTTTATAGAAATGAATACCTACTGAAGCGTATGGTTAATCTCTACATCCTCCTTAATTGTGATACAGGCAAGTCGCGTGTTGTTAGTTTCCATGGTCTGTCTTGGAGATAGTTTAGGTAAGTCATGTCCTTGCTATGATTGTACATACTGTCGGGGATGTTCCCAATGTTTCCATTTCTGACTTTGGACATACTTGAGATTTTTCATAGATTTTATCAGTTCAATTTGTTGTGATACGTCGTGTCTTTGTTTTTTTTTTTAATGGTAAACTCAGGCCACTGCTGAAGCCATCTGCCGCAGAATTGGTGTATTTGGAGAGGATGAGGACACAACTGGAAAGTCGTATTCTGGCCGTGAATTTGATGACCTTCCAAGCAGTGAGCAGAAATCTGCTGTTGCTCGAGCCAGACTGTTCTCCAGAGTAGAGCCTGCACATAAGTCCAAGATTGTAGAGTACCTTCAGAGCATGAATGAAATTTCTGCCATGGTAAGATAAATTTTAGTTACTAGTTATTTTTCTTGTATGTTAGTGCCCTTTTATTTCTTTTTGGTCCACAAAAACTGTGTGTCAAAATATTAAATTATTGCAGGATGTTTGAGACAAATGATATGTTGACAGTCATGTGTTACACCCAAATTCTGATGTATATCTTGTGTGGCCCTCCTTATTTTTCTGTTGTAATGAGGGGCCATGAAACGCAGTAGACATCTTCGGTAAATCATCAGGTCATACCCTGTTTTGCTACAGGCCTGGAACCATAGCATTTACAAGGTGGTTCAAATATGACCGGGACTGGTTATATGTATTTTACACACAAATCATTCCCAGGCATATTTGAACCACCTTGTACATTCCATTAAATTTTAAGCTTATGGTTCCATGCATCATATTTCAATGTTAATAAAAATCCAACCAGATGCAACAGTATGCAGATATTTATTTACTGCAAAGTCACTGTACATGTTTCGAGTGTCACAGCAACTGCAAACTACTTCTGACTGAATGCCACCACTTCTACAGCAAACTAATATTGATCAAACTGAAGATACTTCATCAAGAAAAAACTTCACCACCATATTTTAATAAGAAAGAATCCCGACCAGTGCGTACCCTCATAACCACTCCGTCAGGTTTACTCTCTCTGCTTTTTAATACTTTCTAATGCTTATTGTATAAAAATACAACATTTGAATTGTAATCTTAAGTTTTAATATAAAACATACCACAATTAGTTTAACCAATTCTTGTAATACGAGATCTCATAAATTGAAAGCATTATCAGTTGTACATACATACATACATACATATATATCATTTCATAGGTCCACAAATTCTGTCATACAACAGGCGGACATGAAACTTGTCAGAAAAAATACAACACAAACAAAACAAACAAATACAATACAATACAATAAACAAATATCAATATTACACTCCACCTACTCAAAGATCAGCCTGAAGATGGCCCTACAATTGGGCTGAAACATGTAGCTGGAATTATAACCTAATATATTTAATAAAATATAAAGTTGTGTATGGCTGTACATATATATATGTATTATATTATATCTTAACTTTAGGTCCTGATTATCACTTTCTGTAAATATATCATTATCACGTATTGTACATATGCTGCTATGAGTGAATCTAACATTATGCCGTATGCCAACAATTCGTTCACATTCTTGAAATCAGATTATTACACCTAATTTGTCTTCAGTACTGATTGTCATTCACCAGTTTTTCACTTGGATTGCACTGGATGATTTAGGTATATGTTTTTGTCATTCATGTTAGTAAGAAATTCCAATGCTCTAGAAGAGGAAACTAGTTGAGCCACATGATTATATTACTAATGTAATCAATCCATACATGTCACCGATGGCAAGACAGTGATGTCCCATTCTACTAGCCTCCAACAGAAGACAAGAGGGACCAGGGATTGTGTATGCCACATTGCATTAAACCAGAAATTATTGTGTATCATCTATGCCTAATGGCATTAACCTGAACATTGTCACGTAAATTTACAAAGAGGTTTAAATTTCCAAGTCACTTTAAAGCAAAATCACACAAAAGAAATCACATAAAGAGAGACCTGCCTATATGTATAATTCTTAGGTGATAGTTTGTTATGAATATAAAGAGAAATGGTATGTAGAGAATGAAAAGAATATTTTTTTGGTATGTGTGATAGGATTTCATGTTACATCTCTAGCACTTACCTAGACTGACTTTGAGTGCAATAGAATTCCTATTTAATGTTTAGTCAGTTTCAGGATTCTTGTACTGTCTTTTCCATTGTGGTTCAAACCCAGTTTTCTCAGAATTAAATGCCCTTCCCTTCACAGATCTTGTCAGTTTAATGTTGAAATCTATTGTCCAGTACTCAGTGTTTGTTGTACTTGCTCATTTAGTGGAGTGAATTTATTGGTTCACAGACTGGTGATGGTGTGAATGATGCACCTGCCCTGAAGAAGGCTGAGATTGGCATTGCCATGGGCTCTGGAACAGCTGTGGCCAAGTCTGCATCTGAGATGGTGCTTGCTGATGATAATTTTTCATCTATTGTGGCTGCTGTTGAGGAAGGCCGAGCTATTTACAACAACATGAAGCAGTTCATTCGATACCTGATCTCTTCAAACATTGGTGAAGTAGTGAGGTTTGTCATCCTCTGAGAGCTGTGCAGAATCATTTAGGCTTTAAATTTATATGGGAATAAATATTGATAGTACACATAATTGGCTGAAGACAATCTTGATAGATATAGCTTTATATCATGGTATTTAATTATACTTGCTTCTGTTGGTCATTTTAAATTTTTGAAGATTTTATGTAAAAACAAAAACAGCAACAGATATTTTTATTTTGGACTTGTGGGATGTGAAAAAATATTTTATGACATGACAACATTTGTTTAATTTATGGGATGTGAAAAAATATTTTATGACATGACAACATTTGTTTAATTTGTGGGATGTGAAAAAATGTTTTATGATGTGACAGGGCCCTTCTTTTGAAATATTTGTTTAATTTTTCCAAAAATGTCTTTCAAAGGGTTGCAGTGTATGTAAAACAACTGGACAGTGAAAGACTGGAAAGCTGGTTCTTAGTTGTTACTTCTCACGTATGTTCGGATATTGAAAACTTGGTGGGAAGGAAACTGTAGTAAGCTTTTCAGTGCCATTCTTCCATCCTTCAAAACATAAGTAGGAAGTCCTGAACATTATATTAATATGTTTCATTTCATTGATACTAGTAATTGTTGCTTAAACATTTAATTAAAATTTTGTTGAAATGTTGTGAATTTTACTATTGTCACTTGGGTTATATCCTGCGCAGGGTTTGGGGGTTTTTAAATGCGCGATCTTGCAGACATGGTTTCCCTGCACTCTCTTAAAGGCATACAAATAAAATTATATATATTCTGAATGTTAGCATTAACTGGTGTGAGGGTCAACTTCATGACCTTGTCTGTACACAGGGACAGTGTGACCATTGGATCTAAAACCTGGGTAGGGTCAGAGGCTTTCACTAACATGACTGGGGGAGATCTCCCCCACCGTCCTCTATTAATGATGAAACAGTATTGATATTGTAATCTGAGTTTGCCAGATCATATTTTCATTCGATGATATTACTGTCCATCTCAAAATGATTGTGTCCATTATGTAAAGTGCAAGATTAATGTTGTTTCTGAAACTAGATGTGAAGGCTGCATACAGCAAGAAACTGGTGTTGGTGGACCCAGTCTTCTGTATAGTTTGATGCAGCTAATAAATGTGATTTATATGATGGAAAGATGCAGAGTGCAGAATGATAACCAGGTAAAAGCAAACAGGAGGACAATTCTTTTTGAAAGCAGAGCTAAACGTGGGTTCACCACTCTCATTTCACATATTTTCCAGGGTCTTAGATCCATTGGCTACGTTGTACTCTTCAGGTGAGTCCTACGACTGTACTGGACGTGTTAATAAAGAGTACTATTCCATTGTCACTACTGGAATCATACCTCAGAGTTTCTCATTTCTGACATCAGAGTTATAACTAATGTGGTGCTGTGCTGTTAAATACAGTATTTTCCTTACTGCCGCTTTGGGTCTTCCTGAGGCCTTGATCCCTGTACAACTGCTTTGGGTCAACTTGGTAACAGATGGTCTTCCTGCCACTGCCCTAGGCTTCAACCCTCCAGATCTTGACATCATGTCCAAGGTGAAAATATAATTTATATTTAAAACTGACAGTGTTGACAGTTTATTTTATTTTTGCTTCACTCTTGTACTTAGGAAAGGGCTTCTGAAATACAGTTGCATATATCAGCCACTTAACAAAATAATTCACTCTTATTAGTCTGAGAGCTTGCTTCATATGTTACAGTCCTGCAGAGAGATTTCAAAAAGTCTCTGCATTAAATGTTTGTAAGTTCACATAAAAGTAGTAACATTCTATAATTTGCTGTTGTACCTTTCATATATCATATAGTAGTAATTTTATTTTGATGTGGATAATCTTATATACTGTTGCTTATGGTTGGCTGCCTGTGAGCATCCTGTACCTCTCACTCGGTCTTTTCCTTGACTGAATCATATGATTCCTCAGCTTTTGTTAGAGTAAATTCCTGCAGATAAAGAACATTTGTACTATTGTAAATCAGATTCCAAAGATATGCTTGTTTGCTGTCCACATGGAGACCAATGAAAAGGACATTTTACCTTCACTCCAAGTGTATGGGTTAGTGGCTTTTGGTTAAGTGGCTAGTAGACAATGGATAATGTAGTGAATTTATTTCACTAATGAGCCCGTCTCATTCATTGGACTGTCGTACGCTTCACATGATTAACTTTTTTGTGTGTGTATGTGAAAATATCTGTAAGCAGTTCGAATAGCAAGGAGGTCTGCATTAATGGTAAATTTGTCATGCTAAGGCCTAAACTCACCTGCACTTGCCCTTGAGTGTGTTGTCAGATCATTAAACATATTCAGAATTTTCAAGATATGTGGACAAGAAGTGGCCTTAAGTCTGTCACAAATATGAAATACAAGTACCATTTCCTGAAAGTTGCTACAATGCAAATGTATTGACTGTGCCCAGAAGTTTGTGTATTTTTTCTTGGTAGGTTTCATTGTTTATGTTTCTTTCATCAGTGTGATCTGTAGATTGTGTTATATGGTTTAATTAATATGTAATATACAACTTTCTCTGATTTATTGATTGGGTGCCCCCATCTCATTCCATTGTTCAGAACTTTCAGATTATGTGTTACTAAAAATTAAATGGCTAGTACAAAACAGTGTGTATTAAGACTGTGGCATGGTGCATGAAAGGATAGAAGATAGTTATTGAATAGTTAGGAGCATTTTCTCCTACTATGTATGCTTGTTTCCAGCCCCCACGTAAGAGTGATGAGTCACTGATCTCTGGCTGGCTGTTCTTCCGTTACCTTGCAATTGGAGGTTATGTGGGTGCTGCAACAGTAGGTGCTGCTGCTTGGTGGTTCATGTACAGTCCACATGGACCAGGATTGAACTATTATCAAGTGGTGAGTGATATCATCACTGATACTCAGCTTTTTCTGTTGTGGTTCTTCATGGTTGTGCTCACTCCCTCCAGGCATATTGGAATAATATTTCAAATTGGGCCATGAGTTCTGCCTTCCAAATCCTTTCCAATTCATTATTCACTAATCATATTTTTCAGTTCTATGTAGTCTGAGCTATGGACCATGCTGCATTATTTGTTTTATTGCAATGAAATTTACACTGTCATATATAACCATCACTGTATGCTTGCATACCCAGGCACTGGAGTTCAGTGAACAGGAATGTCCAAGCTATTTGAATGTGGTGAAAAACATATGAACCTATTCAGTGACTGTGTTTAAAAAGTATGTTGGTAATGGTTTGTGCTCATGTGTTATATTGCCTGCGTTAAATAAATTTGTAAAAAGTGTAAGTTTTGTATAGATTTTTTTTCTTATCAACCTCTGTAAATTTAAATATCCTTTGAGAGCTTGTATAGAAAATATGGTACTAAAAGAATTGTTTTATTCGCTTTATTTCCTGGATTTTTATTTTTAATTTGGGTTTTCCTGTTGCCTTCTTCATACTTTAGAACTCTGTAAACATGTGGGGTGTTAGGCTCCTAAGCCCTCTCTGTCAGCCATTTTCAGTGGTATTCATTACTCCTATTTCAGATGTGTCAGATGTGTTTTGTTCACAAATCAGGCAGAGTCCCAAAAAGCCAAAGGGCCGTAATTGAAAGCATTATGAACAAGTTTGTCATTCATGTTGTAATTTTCACAGTGCACTAAAGTTTGTGTACTGGTACTTTTCTTGCAGACTCACCATCTTGCTTGCATTGGTGAAGGAGACGAGTTCAAAGGGGTTGACTGCCGTGTTTTCAATGACCCTCATCCCATGACCATGGCTCTGTCTGTACTGGTCACCATTGAGATGCTAAATGCCATGAACAGGTGATAAGAAGTTATTGTAAAGGCTTGAAACCTATTGTACATATTATTGGTAGATAGTGTGATGTTAACACGTTGTAGTAGACATGTTGTGAAGAATGGTTGACAGTGGATTCTGCCTACCTCTGCCATTGGCACAGAACTTACCTCAAATATATATATATATATGTGTGTGTGTGTGTGTGTGTGTGTGTGATGAATTGGTTAATGGAGACATCCTGTACATTGAAGTGTAAGTGAAATGTTTTGTCATTAAATTTTCGTGTTTTTCAGCTTGTCCGAGAACCAGTCACTAATTGCGATGCCCCCTTGGTGCAACTTGTGGCTGATGGGATCCATGGTTCTGTCTTTCACTCTTCACTTTGTCATCCTTTATGTTGAGATCTTATCTGTAAGTTATTTCTACATATTTATATTTACATTAAAACTAATGGGTTGGAGAAACTGAAATATACAAAAGGCCATGATAATAAGAAATAATTCAGTCTTGTTTTGTCACATGAATCTGGAATTTCTGTGATGAATAAAATGTTGGAAGTTAGTTCATTGTATGTTGTGAAACTTCAGATTTCTTTACAGGGTGTTTCTTTGTAATTTGCTGTTTACCAAGTTAAGAATTATTTGCAGTCAGTTCTGTCTGTCCAAATTTTTTAGGTATCTGTGTGTTTATAAATTGCTGGCCACAAGACAGAAGCTTGAATAAAGGTTCCACTTCATTTTCTACTGCATTATCCCAGGGGAAAGCGCATAACGTAGCGTTCATTCATTCTAGGAGAAAGTGCTCTCTTTCTCTC
>Ga0123355_10004747_pt1 | contig 19763 bp, 15 predicted proteins | sample TergutEmb28metaG_3_FD_89872 | JGI IMG/M metagenome (GOLD analysis project Ga0123355, IMG submission 89872) | Embiratermes neotenicus P1 segment gut microbial communities from Petit-Saut dam, French Guiana - Emb289 P1 | ecosystem: Host-associated > Arthropoda: Insects > Digestive system > Gut ...
CAGCTGATCGTCCAGAACTGCACACCACACATTGACACTAAAACGTTGTTGAAAGTTGCTTTCCACAGTGGCGTGGGGATTCTCATCTGCCCACATATGAGAGTTGTGTGTATTATTGACACCATCGTGATTGAATTGCGATTCGTAAGTAAACAGGATGTAACGATGCAACTCGCGACTGCCATTGAACCACTTGCAAAATTCCAGCCCCTCAACAAAATCTCCAGGTCTGAGATGTTGCACTCGCTGCACGTCTTATGGATACATGCCCTCTGCATGCAGTGTTCTCCACACTCTCGTGTGGGGAAAAAAAAGACGTCTTCCAATTCTTCGTGTAGTCGCACGTGGACTGTTCTGTACCATCTGAACAATGCCTTCTTCTTCATCGACACCTTCATTAACATCACGCTCGGCTGAAGTGCGAACGCCGGGAATTGTACCGGTATCTCGCAATGTCTGATAAACTCGAGTAAACACTCTTCGGGTTGGTATTCTACGGTTCGGAAAACGTTTCTGATATTCAGCTACGGCCTGAACTGAATTACCATCACAAAAACCATACACATGAATCATATCTGCATACTCTGCATCTGAAAATGTAAATGGCATCGTGAACGTAACAGACGCACCGAGATGAGAATATGTATGGGACTAACAGGCACTCTACACTGTCGCTTCTACCTCCCACGCCTTTACGAAACTATCACCGTACTGTTCCGAACATCAGCAGCCGACACAGTCACTGTAATGTAAGTGATAAGGGTTTTTGAACACGTAGTAGTAGCTGAGTCATGCAGTATACACTGGCCAGGCGAATACCCACCCACCCCACCTTCCCCGCATTCCTTAAATATCTTCCAAGTGTCGTGATACGGATACTGGACTATTTGCAGCTGGGTGGGCGAGTCAGGTGGCAAAAATAAAGCTTGCAACGCAAACGATAAGCCACCAAGTTGAGTATATCACCCGTCAGCTGTTTCCGTAATGCGGTTCACACAAGGGCGTGTATGGGAATTAAAAAATGCCCATAACTCCGTAACCATCCAAAATCGGACACATGTTTATATGAACTTTTTTGATCACAAAGACCTAGCAAATCACCTCCTGCAGTAATGTCCACAAGTCGTGAAACACCCTGTATATGTTGATGTTTATGAGGAACCTGCTGCCTCTGAAAAATCAGTACTGTCAGCCATACTGCATATTGCCTCATGCTAGAAAACTTCTTCGTACTTACTGCTGTACAAGAATGAAGTCTCAAAGATAGTGAACAGGGACACAGTGGAATGTTACTTAGTGAAACTGCCATTACTGGCAGACTTTTTTACTTTTAAATTGTATTTTGTTGCAAGATTCACCGTTGTGTTTTTCCTAGTGTGTTATGTTCATTTTTTGTAGGCATCTGCTCCAAGCAGAATAATTAATGTGTCCAGTGTTGCACATAGGAGGGGTCAGATCAACAAGGAGGATCTGAATAGCGACAAGCAGTATGATAAGGCTGCGGCTTATAACCAAAGCAAACTAGCCAATTTGCTTTTCACGGGAGAACTAGCTAGGAGACTGCAAGGTAAGTGTCATGTTTAATTATGTTATTGGTCTGTGCTTCCCAGACCATTTTGTCCAGAAACTAGTAAAACAGAAGTAGATTTCTTGAGGACCACTGTGTCATCTTTCTCCTATTGTATAATAAGGTACTAATGTAGAGATATTTTTAATACTAATACATGTAAAGGGTTTGTTTGAAATGGCAAGTGCATGACTCTATGTGACCCAAAAGTCAAACAGGTAATAATTACCCACATTAAACATGTATAATTAAAAATGATGAACAAAGACATGTGGAATAATTGAGCTTGCCAGAAAACTATCGTGTGATCAGATTTGGATATAATGGGAAGAAAAGTAGTTTTGATTGCTTTTGTGCAGCAGAGAAAACTAACAGTTTTTGTGCAAATTGTTTGCTTCATAAAAGACAATAAAATGCAAAAAATTTCCTATTGTGGTTCTAAAGCAAGTTTGGAGGTACAAATATCTTGTGATACCACAGAAAATGATACTACAATAGGGATCTAAAACAAATTTTACATGATACAAGGCTGGCTGCATGGCACATTAAACAATAAAGAAAACAAGTATTTTGTTTGAAATTAAAAATACAATTAAAAATATTTTATAATTTATTACAAAACTAAACTTTATTGTATTTACAGAATTAAAAACTGCTTTGCAGCATCTTTTTGCTGATGTATGTTGTACACTCTGTCAAACAAAAATCAACACCTAAAATTTCTTTATTTTAAACTATGGTTGAAGCTCAGGGATTCTGGGCATCATATTAAAGATGCTGAGCCTTGAAAACATCTCTCTTAAGGGCTAACATGCTGATTCATATTTTGTATCAGTAAGTGGTACACTTCAAGAAACAAAACACTTGTAAAATGTGCATGTTCTACACATAAAGTCTGTTGTCACATTTGGACAGACACTCTTTAAATCAGACTGCCAGTACATAACAAATCAAAGAAAAGTAACAAAATTTTTGGCTTCACACACACTCCTGATGTCACCATGGCAGTACAGATAGCTTTTGAACCATGCAGTTAGTACAGCTGCATAGTTTAAATTATATTTGTGTCAATCAAACGTTTGCAATGAAAAATGTGTGCTGATACCGAGACTCGAACCAGCAGATTTCTTCGCTAGAGAATATTACTTTCCTGCCTTGTCCTCTCATCTATGAGTGAATATGGATTTTCCAGTGTATTGTAGTCTTTGTCTCTGCTTTATGGTCAAACCTAATTGCATCTCAGAAGGTAATGAACTTCAAAGTTCGTATTCAAAGTAGGCAGCTATCTGATGTAGGAAACCGCAATGACTGGAAGGCAGATAAAAGGCACACACTAGACAAATGCAGGAAAATTACGAATGATTGGAACTGATGGCATCTGTATGCTTATAGTATTTAGGCACTTTATTTTGGTTGCCCAGAGTGTACATCAGTATTCAGGGATGGCAAACCTTTTTGAGCCCTAATGGCCTGTGATGAACGTTTTTAATTGTTTAAATCACAAAAGTTTGTTGTTTTTCTTTCATTATTAGAATAAATGGCAAGTGGGTTGCATGTCTGAGACCTCTGCACTGGTAGATTGTATGGATCCTTGTTGACTTAGTAGCAGCATCTGATTTGTATTACATAGCAAGAATATACTGCCTCATCTTATTTATAGGAGAACAGGTTGTGAATAAAGAAAATGTGTAAAGTTTATTATTTGTGCTTACAATAATGAGAGTTGCCCTTATTAATAAAATTAAATACTGCATAGTGCATTTTTTCTTGATACTTTAAATTTTGAGGGAAGAAAGTTTTGCTCTGGGAACTGAATTCTAAATGAAGCGAAAGATTTACTAATTATCCTGCCAGTATGGGGGATTTTTGGTACAGAAAAATTTTCTGTAAAAATATATTGGTATTCTTATATCACACGTACTGATCCATGTCTTGTCCATGTCTTGTCCTACAAACTTAGTAGGTGAGGCATTAGAAAATAAAATGAAGATTCCACCATCCAGCAGAGTATTTTAATGGTTCTTTTATGTACATGATTAAAACTCGTAATACAGTAAGTGAAATTACCCAAAACTAAATGACTGCTAGTACCAAACAGGATGCTTTTCTCTGATGGAAAATATTCATGCCCAGCATTTGTAATACAATTTGTCTCTAACAGGAACTGGTGTAACAGTGAATGCTGTACATCCTGGCATTGTGGATACAGAGATTATACGACACATGAGTTTCTTTAATAGTACTTTTTCTGCCATTTTCCTGAAGCCACTGGTATGGCTGTTCATCAAGAGTCCTCAGCAAGGGGCACGAACTACAGTGTATGTAGCTCTAGAGGAATCTCTTCAGGGTGTAAGTGGCAAATATTTCAAGTAAGTATAATTTATCCTAATATCAATAGTAGTAGTAGTAGTAGTAGTAGTAGTAGTAGTAGTAGTAGGAGCAGTAGGAGCAGTAGTAGTAGTAGTAGGAGCAGCAGCAGCCACCGCCGCCGCCTTCCTTCTGCCATTCTTTGAACATGGCCATTCCATGTAAATTGGTTCTGTTCAGTTTCTTTTATAACTGGTTCCTCTAGTCCAATTTGTTGTCTTATAGTTACATTTCTAATTCTTTCTTTTCTTGATATTCTAGAGGATCTCCTCAGGGCATCCATCTCTGTAGCTTTGATCCATCTTTTATTATTTTCTGTGAGTTTCCATGTTTTGGAACCATAAAATAAACTGCTTTTAATCAATGCATTATAAATGTTAAATTTTCTGTCCTTTCTTATGTCTTTACTCCACAGTAGCCTGTTTAAACATGCTATACATTTTCTTGCTTGTATTACTCTTGATCTTATTTCTTTGTTGTCCCGCTAGTGTCAAAAATAACTCCTGAATTATATAGTGCAAGAAGTAGACTTTGATTCGCTCATACATCAGAGAGACACATGTAGATACAGAATTAAGTGGTGCAGTACTTTCCCTGGACCTTCACAACTGTAAATTATCATTTGGACAGGATATGATTCGGATTTCTGGCCAGTAAGTTTGAAATGTGTTAACCTTTTCATTTTCTGTAGCAACTGTACAGAAGAGGAGGTAGCACCACAAGCCAAGGATGATACAGTGGCACAATGGTTGTGGGCTGTCAGTGAGAAGTGGACAAGACTTAATGCAATAAAATAATTACCCACTACTTTGGAAAATAAGCCATACCAGGAACACCAAGGATGGTATTTTATTGGAAGAGCAGGTTACAGAAACATACAATACTGAAAGTTTCATCCATACTGTAGGTCTGTCCATTTTCTCTTTGTTCCTGTTGATAAAGACAATTTTTTATAATATGCCTCGAGAGAATCACCAGAAACATTTATGTCAGTTGAGTGGTTTGTTATTTACAGTAGATCTGGATTTTTTTAAATTCAACATTCCTATAAAGAAGTCTGCTGAATGGATGAAAATGTAACCTTTTAGAATACTTTTCCAATAAGAACTGGTAACATTATAGTGAAGCCTTACTTAGTACTGTTAATGCTAATAGTGAATGTGATATGTATATATTGATGTCTCTCTGCTTTAATAATGAATGGTGAAATAAACTGTTTTGATGAAAAATTGTTCATAGAACTTTTGTGAACCCATGTTATTCACCATGTATAGAAAAGTTTAATTTCTGTTGAGTCACTTGCATGCCCTGATTTTACTATGGCTGAAAACTACTTTTTCTGTCTTTTTTCATCTTGAAGGCAACATATTTTTGGGAAGAGTTATGATATGTAGAGGGAGTAATTTTGCAGATTGTAGTATTCCTGCTGTCCATAATTTTAACTGTTTATGGACATGTGGATATGTCTTTTTTTAAATAATTTGTGCTTAAACACACATACAGGCCTGCTTGTATAATAGGTATACTATCTGAAATACCAGATATTTTTGATCACACTGTATAGTCTTCAGTCTCTGTTCTTTCATGATTATGAGAGCAAACCCTGTTCACAAATGAAGCAAAAATTTTATAAACACTGCATTTTGGTATTTCATTTTGGACAGAACTCCTTAAATATCACTTTTATCCACTACATTTAATTTGTTTCTATTATATAAAAACAAAATATTTCACCATTTGTCTCATACATTTCGAATTTTTTTTGAAAGGCAATGCGGTATCAACTATTTTTAAGAAACAATTATAAAATTTTCTTCAGCAACCACTTTTGGTTCATCGGCAACCTTACAGTTGAATACTTTTTTCTATCTTTTGTGCAATGAGCTGTTTTGTATCCTGATTCTGTATTTAATTTATGTGCAGTTTCTTTACCTCTCACAAAAGGACTTGTAAACCCAGAATCCCTTTATTTTTCGAAAAACAATAAAACCGTTTTCAGATAAACTATGGTAAAATCTGTGCGTGATGTACCTCATAATATTTTACTGGCAAAATTTACTTTTGACAAAAGCGTACCAAGTATGTAGGCTTTCAATAAATTTGTATATTGTAAGTTACTGTTCGATTGAGATTATCTTGCTTCTAATTTCAGTACCAGGTATCATATTTTCAGTATCAGCTAAAAAAAGTTGAAGGTTTGGGACTTGAATTGTATAGCTTTTCAACTTTTGTAGGACATTCACATCTTGTTTCCAGTAGAGATTTTTGAAAGAGATATGGCACATATTCTTAATGTCCCAGCAAGATGTTGATGCTAAAAATGTGGTTAAAGTTCCAAAAATTTTAACTGCTGTAAATTTAGTAATGTGTGACATCTCTAAGAAGTATATTTAAATTTTTGCTACTGAAACGAACCCAATAGGCTTTTGAGATTTTATGTGAATATTTGCCTCCACTCCTTGATGTGCATCTTACATATTGGTTTCACTGTCATGGCAGTCAGAAACTTCCAGCTCATCAGCATCTAAAAACAGCCTTTGTCTTGCACACAAAACCTTTTTTGTAGTGTCATCAATTACTTTATGTGTTGTATAATATTCTCTAATTTCAGCATCCAAATCGGTTGTGTGGATGAAATAAAGAACAACGGATTGTTGCTCATGATGACTGATATTGTTAGTCTCTTTAAATATGTCTCCATGAAATATAATCAGTGAGTTTAGTAAGGACAGTATTCTTCTTCTTTAATGAAATCTTATTTCGAAAATTCCTGAAAGTAATTTCTTCACATCTCAAGAACAGCTTTCAATGGAAATCACGTCATAATTGTATTAATTGAGTTACCTATATATGAAAATTGAATACCGTGCGTGATTTCAGCCTTCCGCTGTGAAGTAGCCAAGAACTGCGCTCTTCTGGGTTATTAGGTAGCGAGTAGTGGTAATTCCTTATCGACTTTTTAGGACAACCTATTGGTTCCATCCTAAGGTTTCAAGAATTCAAATGAAACCTGCAGCCTCAATGCGGAATTTATATAGGGAAGAGTGTGGTCGTGAAAATCTCTGTAGTGTGGTATCATTTAGTAAGGTTGTAGCAAGTGAGTGGATGGAGGGGAGTGTGGCAGCCAGTGCAGTTAGAAAGAGATGCTCCTTGATAGAAGTAATTCTAACTGATGTGATAGTGACACACAGGAGAACACTCACTTGAGAGAAATTGGAGGAAGGAAGGAAAGTATTTGATTAATAAACAATCTAAAACAAAACAATATGAGGGAGACTGTCATAGCCCAGCGTTATTGCTTGGTAAAAATACCGCGTGCAGAGTCGAGATATACTGGACTCGGTAGTGGAGTAAAGGGCAGCGAAAAGTGAGAGAGGAAGGAGATTAGAAGACTAGAACACAGAACAAATAAGCAAAAACCAGTACAACAAATGGTAATGATTAGCCAAATAAAACAAAAAAGAGGAGGGTGTAAATGTTGTAGTCAATTGCTACTCCATGGTAAAATTATCACGTGCAGGGCGGGAACTAAGGAACATAATAATGTGGACTGAGGACAGGGAAAATCTAAGAGAGGAAGGAGATGAGAACAATGAACAATTCAGTAACACTGAAATTCAGAGGGGGATGTCTCTCAGTGCGTAAACAAGGTAAAGTGGGACAGGAGAAAAAGTGTCGGAGTAGTATGGAAGGGCAGAAAAGGGGGGAAAGAGAAGAAGAATAAATTGGTAAATAATAAGGGGAAGGGGAGAAACAAAGCCACAGTAGAGATGGAGGTGAAAGGGTAAAAGGAAAAAAGCTGTGCAGGCCCAGTGAGGAAGAATATCCGGCTGTGGGTCCTAGCATAGAACAGATTTGGGGACAAAAAACCTCCGTTTCAACGTGAGAAATAGGGGCCCCTTAAAGGGCCGTAAGCCAGTCACCACTACTGAGGGGGCGGTCTAGTCTCTAGGGAGGCGAAGGAGAAGTTTCCATAACCCGCTCAAAGTTAATCCATCCTCCCTGTTCGTATTGTTAGGGTGGCGCTCCAACTCCACCGCCTCCCTGAAAAGTCGTTCCATATAGCCGGGTCTTGGAATTTAATGGCATGGTTGTGATTGAACCTATATTCTGCCACTGCCGATTTGTCTGGGTGTCTAAGCCGTATGAGACCGACAGGTTGTCCCGTAACGTCGGTAAGAAATCACCACTACTCGCTGCGTAATAACCCAAAACAGAGGAGTTCCCAAAATTAAATGCTGTTATTGTAAAGTACACTACAGCAACAACGAGTTCATCTGTGGGAATAGTGATGCGGTATTTAAGAATGACTCGGATTGGCTACGGTCGTCGGCTTCCGTGGGATGTTACGCGGCGTAAGTTGGTACTTGATACATATCAAACGTGATTGGTGTTGGCAACATTGATGTTGAACTTCTAGTAGGGAGATTTGATGTGTGTTTGATTTTAAGTGTAATGCAATCGGATAAGTAGCGTATATGTGTTTTCCATCGCAGTTGTAACTGGACACTATGGGACTAATTTGCGTGGTTACGCCTGTGAGTTCATATGTTTTTTGAGGTGGCATTAACTACGTAGGCTATTTGATTTTGACTGCAACGGAACAGCAGTGATTCGAATGTGAGTGCGTCGTGAGTGCCATTTAGTGGTCGAATTTTCACTGCATGTGCATGTGTATGTGAAGAACCTGTTTATTTGTTGTCACATTGAAATTCTGTTGAATTGCGGTAAAACTGGCTGGATTCAGGAGAGCCTCAGACGATTTGATATTGCTGTCGCGTTTCATTATCAGTTCAGCAACTTGTTTTACAATTAATAAAACTTTCAATTGTTTTGTATTGAATTTCAATTATCTTCTCAAGAAGATTCGGAAGATAAGCGAAGTGAATTGTTATAATGCGCCGTCCTTCGAGTCCATGAATTAAATTTATGTAAAAAAAATTAATATCAGAAAGTAAAAAATTAGGATGTTAGTAATTTTGCAATGTTAAATTCTCGAGGTGTTTTATGCCGTAAGGAAATTATAACTGAAGGTGTTTGGGGTGACAGGCCACGAGAAGGTGGAAAATGCATTGTTTTCATTGATGATATTGTAACAGAAAATATTGAATTGGCTGAAATTCAGCAGACAACTGTGTCTGTTTACTTAAGTTTGCAGTTCAATGGATCATTGATTATAGGTGACAGTGATACAGATGTAGACCGTAGTCTTGAGAGATGTATTCAAACAATGCTATGCATGGAAGTAAGCTTGGTGATATTGACATTTGTTCCAGAATCACTTAATGAAACAAGTTTACAAGCCAGAACTGTTAAGTTTAAAGTTCAGTTGAAAGAAATATGTAATGAACCCTATATCTTTCAGTGGACTAACAGTAAGAAATACAAAATTTCCATGTATCATAAGGTGCGTGGTGTAGAACTTTACAAATGTGGAAGGATTAGAGATGCGTTTTTGAGATTTAGCAAAGCCCTTAAATTGCTGGTAACTGTTACACCTCTTGAAGATAGCACCAGTGCCTTACAGAGCGATATAATATCTTTACGCATCCTGTTGTGCAACAATATAGCTTCTTGTCATCTTAAGTATAAGAATTATTCTCAAGTGATAGAGATGTGCAACAAAGTTCTATTTCTAGAACAAAACAATATCAAGGCCCTATTCCGGAGGGCTGTTGCTTATATGGAGACTCAAGAATTTGAAGAAGCTAAAGAAGACTTAAACCGGGTTCAACAACTTGAGCCAGAAAATGCAGCAGCAAGAGAGAAACAATGGGAATTGAAACAGCGACAAGGGAGAATTGACGCTAAATTGGCAGCTGCTATGAAGAAAATGTTTTCATAAGTTCATATTCCTTGTACTGTTTAGGATATGAACAAAATGTGTACTAACACATAATCCAGATGTGATGAAGCTGTAGTTTTAATAACTCCTGTTTGGCTCCTGTGATTAGTTTTGATGAGTCTAACTTTGCATTTTTGCATTGTGGGAATGCATTTTCCAGCATAGGGATGGATCAGACAAGATCACAGATGCATACATTATTTTCATCACACTATTTAGTTTGTTACAGGTTTGTGTTTTGTGAAAGCTGTGAAGTTAATCTAAAAGGATTAAGCCCAGAGAGTGAGTAGGTCATGCTGTAGGTTCTTCCCTACCAATTGAGCGATTTATAAAGACCCTTTTTAATACTATGTTATATTTTGTGTAAAGTGTGGAAGTTCTCAGTTCTTGTTAAATGTGATGTGTTTTGAAAGGTTGCAGGTTTATTAGTAGTAGAATAAAACTGTTAGTATTGTCTGTAATTTGAATTACTAGTCACAGTTGTTCTGTCACAAGAAATAAAGTTTATTCAAAGGCATGACTTACATGTTGATGGAATTAATATGGATTTTGTTTGTCCTGGATCCCAACAGTATGACAGCCTGTCAGGTGTCATAACCAGATGAAGTTTGGGGTTTTCACAGCAGTTGGTACAAATTTTACTGTCCTGCGGGTTGTGGTACCTTGTCTCCTGGTAGATTTACCAGTGTTTCAGAGGAGCTTGCTGTCTTCATGTTAGACCTGAATTGTGAAAATAAAACAGTAGGTACTGCTTGTCTGTTCTGCCACTTTTTGTTGGCTCCCGTACCAGACTACACAGCTTCACAGGAAACTGAAATCTTCATTGTCCTGTTTCCTTACCATCAAAGACAAGGACTCATAAAATGAGTTCATCTTTTCAATTAGTTCCTCATTGGTATTTATACTTCTGCCTAACCTGTCTTCATTCAGTGTTCCTTTAAGTTGCCAGCATGTTGATTTAATGATTAAAGCATTTTTGGGCAACAACAATTAACCACAATCATGCACAAACTTCTCAGTTTTTTTTTCTGCAGTATTTGTGATATTACTAAGTAATGAAGATGCAGATGCAAAGGAGGTCCAGAAAATAGGGTAACACAATTATTTTTTGCTCACCACTGAAGCTGCATATGCGATCATTTCTATTTGTTGGGGCCTTGAAGGCTGTGCCTTTTTTGGAATGCATTAGTGCACAAATGCAAATATTCAGTGTTACGTGCATCTTGGCTGTCAGTGTTAAATCCACAGTTCTACTGCCAAAAGTATGGGTAATTCTACCTTGTACTGGGACAGATATGAGGTGTAGCAAACCAGTGCATGTGTGTACCTTGATTGCCATGGAGTACTGTAACAGTATAATAACCTCACACAATAATTTGTTAGGTAACTTTTTGGACCTGCTTCACATGAAGTGAGAACTGTATTGTAAATAAAACTACAATATGTGGATGGCATATTCATTTACAGTTTATTGGTATCTTAAAATCATAAATATTAAGCTCTTCTTTTGATGTAGTGATTTTGAGACACTGTTGAGTGTGGTTAAATAAAAATACAGGATAACTGCATACTCCACACTTTACGTGACCTTTCTGATACTCTGCCCTAACCACACAAAGTGTGAATATTCCAGAGTTCTAGGATATGATGCCGTATCAGTTGGCAGTCAGTTATGGCATCATATCATGAAGTCTAGAATCTTTATCAGGACTGCTGTGGGAACCTCAGTTCTTGCATACAAATACCATCTGATAACTGTTCATGTGTGTGAAATTTGAGGTTTCTGTATGGTGACTGGGATTACTATCTTCTGGAATTGACATTTCAGAGGAACCTGCTGTTTATATCATCAACCCTGATAATGAGGCAGCATGTTTCTCAGAAACCTCAGTACACAGGCAACATGGCATCACTGCCCAGAGGCTGGTAGCTAAACTAATGTTATGAGTGACTGTAGTCAGTACTTCTGTTTCTGAATGATAAATGTGTTAAATAATACTTTAAAGCATATGATGTTGAAGAGAGACAACAAAGTAAGGGTCATTATTGAGGCAGAGGTCAGCAACTCTTGTGAACTGTATTAATCTATGAATTTAGAATATTTGGATTTTTGGCCAACCTTATTTACTGCAGTATTTAATCATGTGAAATTTGGTCACTAAATGTAGGAAATAGTATGTAACTTACATTTATGCGTGATTCCTGCGTGAGATACAAGGCTTCCATGATGAAGAATATTGAGGTTATGATCATGTGGATGTGACACTGCGCGATCTCGAAGACATCTGCAAACATTTTGATGGAACATGTTGCTTTCATCTAACTTGAAGATGGTTGCAGCTGTTACTGTGAAATATTGATACCCATATTCCATTTAGTGCAACATCACATCCCAAATAAACATAGTCTTAAAATTCATGATCCATTCCAAGATTTCAGGAGCTTACTGCATTTAACATGTACTGAAACCACATCACATTCTTGCGATAAACATACAACATGTCAAAAAGTTACAGTTGTCAAGTTCAAGGTGTTGCTTGTGTTTGTATGAACTATGATCTAAGATGTTGGCTAATGTTATTGCCTTGTGTGTCTCTCAACATTAAGTATTATTCATGTTTTGAACATTGTCTGTTGTCTAAAAATGTAAAAGTTGAATGCAACGTTTCAGGACCTTGGTAAGTGGGTCCCTGTTGCCATGGCATGCGGTGTCCTGAGGGTGTAGATGGAGGAACGGCCTCCAATATAGAGGGTAGCTGTGAATATATTGAACTAGCAGTCATGAATAGCCGACAAGGGGTGATCCTCCAGCTTGGGGGTTGGACGAGGTGCCAACAACTAACTTTGCACTGTACACAAACCAGCCTTGGTACAAAACACATACATTTGCCTCAGGCCTGGATCAACCCTTTCGTACAACCTAAGTAATTGAAAAGGGACATAAGATTGGTACATGGAATGTGAGGAGCCTCTGTAGGTCAGGGTCACTTACTGACAGTTGCCAGGGAATTAGTGAGGTATAGATTAGGTTTAGTGGGTGTACAGGAGGTTAGGTGGGACAAAGGGTGCACTGTAAGAGTAGGTGATCAAATTTTTTTTCTATGGAAAAGGAAACTAAAATCATTGATTGGAAAAAGGATTTTTTGTACACCACAGAATAATATTGGTAGTTAACAATAGAATTTGTTAGTGGTAGAATGTCATATATAGATCTGAGAGGTCTGTGGTTTAAGATCATTGTTTTGAATGCATATGGACCAAGTGTGGATTAAGGCGATGATTCAAGACAGTTTTTATGAAGAATTAGAGCAGGTTTTCTGTCATTGTCTTCAGCAACTTACAATAATTCTGTTAGGAGATTTTAATGTAGAAGAGGGGAGAGAGGATATTTTCAAACCAACAATTGGGAATGACAGTCTGCATCAGGATAGAAATGATATTGGTGTTAGTATTGTAAACTTTGCCACATCAAATATTCTGGTTGTTAAGAGCATGATGTTCACACAACGAAACATTGATGAATACACCTGGACTTCTCCTGACGAGAAAACTCACAATCAGATTGATCACATATTGTTAGATAGGAGCTGGAAGTCGAGTATACTTGATGTATGATCTTTCAGGCGAGATGACTGTGGTACTAATAACAATCTGGTGGTTGCAAAAGTTGGGGAAAGACTGGCAGTAAATAAACAAGAAGCACAGTAGTTTGATGTGGCAAGATTTAATCTCAGAAAGCTAAGTGAGCTGGAGGCTAGGAAACAACATCAGATTACGATCTCAAACAGGTTTGTAGCTTTGAAGAATTTAAATGATTTCCAGGCTGGCTGTATGGTCCACCTAGTCTGTGTGGTGCAGTATAGCAGTTTTCCTTGGGTAAGCCTGAGAATGCATGTTGTTTCCATCTACACACACACACAAATACAAAATCATGCGAACACAGATAACTATAAATATTTTAATTTTTATTTGGGGGTTCTTGTGTTCTGGGTTGTGCTTAGTAGCAGCATTATTGATTTCCAGCATTTTGAAGGAAGATAACGCTGTCATGTACAGGTGGGAATTGGTTGGGAATTGTGGAACAAGAACTAAGGATAGCCTGACTGGTAAATGTGTCTATGAATTGAATGTAATGAGATTAAAATGGAGGAGAAAGATGTAGGTAAGTAATGAACTTTATTCCACATGTTATGTCAGATAGACTAGAATCTGTACAGTATTTCACATTTGTAAATCGCCGTTTGGTGGAAAGAATTGCAGCCAGACTGATTAGTGCTCACATGAATTTGGGTTAAGTTCTTCAGCAGCATCAGGGCTTCGTCCATATCATGGATGTCATATACTGGTTTTGGGGTGGCATAGTAAATATGCGCATAACAAATTGGGATTGTCAAACACCATTACCTTGGCTTATGCCTCCATACCAATTTATGTAGGATACATGACAGAGCAATGATGACGGTCATGGCACCATTACCACCCACCTATCACAACATCCGTAATAGCCAGGGTCATTACTGTGATAATGCTGTATGTGTTCACAGATGACAACAGTTAAAGAAGTTTTCAGTTTTGTACACATAAGTTATTTAGCATATTGATTTGCTTTAGCAAGGCACTAAGTGGGGCTCGGTATGATATGACAGATTTTGATTTGAATAGTCTATGTGTACTGTACCACAACGTAAAAAACATTTACAAAGGCAGTTGGAATGTCAATATGAGAAATGTAATGAACATGATCAGTAATGTCAATTATGTGTGTAGCATGATACAGGTACATTGTAAGAATTAATGGCTGTACATACAATTCCAGAGTTTTGAGGGGTGAAACTCAATGACCCACATTGAAAACAAAAATCAAAATAAGATTTCGCAAGCTCGGAGCACATTAACTACAAATAATCATGTGTAAATAGTGAAATAAAAGTATTTAACAGGAAACTAATAAAACAAGAGTATTGATAATCTTTGAGTGATGGAAGTGGATACTGGTGGAGAACTATATACAAGACATGGACTACACATGAACCAGAAAGGCAAAGAACAGACAGCAGTAAAATAACAAATGAGGTTGAGGATATACTCTGAGTAAAAAAGTCAAATCTAATAAAGCTCAAATAAAAAAAAATATCCTACAAGATAGTGTACAACTACAGGCTTTACACAGGTCATTATTATATAATTTAACCAAGACAGTTGCATTACCAACAAAGTTTACCAAGAATACAAGCTCTTTAATAGATGTTACGATAACAAACAAGCAGTACAATCATAATTCCACTTAAGTGTTGAACTTAGGAGATTTCAGGCCATTTTGCACAGATTTTGTGTTGTATGATGAACAGACAAAATGATAGAGTGGAAAAAAGAAATACACTAAGAAATGTTTTGTAGAGGAAACCTTGAAAAATTTAAATGCCTGTTCAAAAAGGAATCAAGGGCAGACATTTGAATAATAGCCTAAATGATTCATATAAGTTATTTTTTTAGTAAGTTTGTGTATTATTGTGAAAGTGCTTTTCCATAAAAACCTACTACAAGAAAGAGGTTAAATAGTAGATGGATAACTAAAGAAATAAAGGTCTCATGTCAAAGACTGAGATTTTTAAATAATTTAAAGAAAAATGTGACTGCAACTAGAGAAGTTTTGAATTATATCAATAGATGTCACTTGATATATGTAGAGTTATTTCTGGCAGAAAAAGAGAGAGAAAATGATTGGTTGGTAAAATGTGCAAAAAACTCGACAAAGATGATGTGGACATTGATTAAGAAACAAACGGGAAAAACAAATATCAAATCAGAATATTGCATTAAGAACTGATTCAGAAAAAATCATAAACCCACAAAATGTAGCTGAGAGACTGAATTCCGTTCTTGTTGCTTGTGCAGAAGATCTTCCAGTACAAAATAAGCCCTATATAAATGGCCAAACTTCTCAAATGAAAATTAAGAATAATTCAAATGGTATGTTTGTTTACCCACTAACAGAAGACAAATTAAATAAGGTAGTTTGTAAATTCAAAGGTAAAGCCTCAACTGGATTTGATCAGATTCCAGAATTTTTAGTCAAAAAAGTATTCAGTACATTAGTTAACTGTTAATCTTTATTTTAAATGTTTCTAAGGTATTTTCCCTGAATTAATGAAAATGGCAAAAATAAAACAGATATAGAAAAGGGTGATAGATATGACATTAGCAATTATGACCAATATCCATTTTATGTGTTCTCAACAATTTTAGAAAAACTGATTTATAATAGATTAATACTTTTTATAAATAAACATAATATATTAACCTATGCTCAAAACGGTTTTAGAGAAAATGGGTAAACTGAAACAGCCAATTAAATGTTTATTGAAAACATCCAGGAATCCATGGACAAACATATGTTTTAGGTTTATTTTTTGAACTCACAAAGGCATATGTAATAAATCATGAAATGTTACTTGGCATATTAGAATATTATGGAATAAGAGGGACAATAAAGGCTTGGATAGAATTTTATCTAACTCATCGGTTGCAGTTTGTTGAAATAGTTAAAACTGATAAAGAAAATACCAACAGCTATATAATTCTTCGCATAAGGAAATGAAACACAGAGTCACTCAGGGATCAGTTCTGGGGCCCTCTTTTGTTTTTATTATATATAAATGCTTTACCTTTAAGTATCCAGGATCCAAAATTAGCCCTCTTTGTTGATTATTTTAATATAATTATTATAGACAAAAATATTGATACCATACAGGAAAGTCTAAATAGAGTTATGAAACAATTTGGAACTTGGTTCTCAAATAACAACCTTATCATTACTACTGATAAAACATAAGGCAATGTTATTTCACTTCAACAAAACTTGTAATTGAGTAAATTCTGAGATAGTTTTTAGAAATCTTGAAATAAATTATATATCAGGAGTAAAGTTGTTAGGAATTAATATTTCAATCTAAAAAGGAATATACACATTCAGTCTTTATGCTCAAAGTTAAACAAGGTATTTTATATGATCACATCACTAATAGGTGACCAGCTTATTTATGTCAAGAAATATATATTTTGCAAAATTTCAGTCTTTAATAAGGTATGGTTTAGTTTTATGGAGTGGGGAAATTGAGAGTGTACAGGTAAAAAAAAAATACAAAACTAGGGTACTTCATTCATTTAAAGAACTTAATAAAAGTCTTCTAGGCGAATTTTTTAAAGAGTTAAAGATTTTCACAATGACTGTTATGTGTCAAGGTGTTTTGCTACATTTAAAAACATTTATTTAAGAAGGAATTTCATAATGAATGAGTATAATATGAGAAGAAAATGTAATTTGGATGTTCTAAGTTGTTATACATTGCTCTTTAAAAGGAGTGTGATAAATATGGGAATTTGGTTGTACAACAAGATGCCTACTAAAATGTGGAAAATTTTAGGGATTTTAAAGAAAGATTAAGGTTTTTTATTCGATGATCCTTTTTATTAATTAATGAGATTTTTATTTTTGAAGAACAATAGAAAGTAGGACTTTTATTTAATTGTAGAATTTACTGTTCTGTAATTAGATTAACTTATTTGTATGAAGTATCACATTTGTCTAGTTGAATGATGATTCCTATGGGTTTCGTTGACTGGAGCTTACGTAATTCTTTGTAATATGTTTGTGAATCTATTTTTTTTAATTTTAATGGTTTTATTGACTTGTCCAAGTATTATACATGTAGCAAACGGTAATAAATATGACAAATAAATAAAACACGGATTAATTACAGAGTTCAAACATTAGGTCGTAGTAATCTTTGGCCGTAATTATCTGTGAGTGGAAGCGAGGGAAGAAGAAAAGGAATTGTTAAAGATGGCCGACGTCGGAAATAAACAGCAGACCAATGCTACGTGTGATAGATTGCAGGAAGGTAGGAGATGTATTTTATGTAGGAAAATATTGAAATAGATATAGTCGTAATGACTTGTAGTCTACAACCATTTCAGTAAGCTCATTAATTTTTATGGTCTTTTGATTTCTTGTTCCCGATAACTGCCGTATCATTATGGCAGTGTAACGGTGCAAAGTAATGGAACTGAAAAAAGCAAGCGTTGGTGCTCTCGCTATTAAATATTAAAATATAATTATATCATGTCGCATTTTGGGCACACTTTGTGTTTAGGTGACGCGTCTCACATACCATATGTGGTAATTTGTTGACGCTACAGTCCTGTTCTCAATTTGAAAATTAGCGGGTCCAAGTACATTGCAACGTCATTAAGATGAAATGTATTTGATTTTTTTTACTTTGACTAGGGAACAGATATAATTACCAGTGATTTGGTACGTTGTTTCGTGTTTGTATGTAAGTAGATAAAAAATTATACATTACAATTACATTAAAAAGTATAGTGTATGTGAAGAGTGACAAGAAGTTATGGGAAAATTACACGAGCTACAGTATGCATTTTATTTGCTTTAATATTATTTCCGTGAGGTAGCCTAAGTACTTTTGACCTAAGGAATGAGTGAATTTTGTTGCTGATAAAAATAATAGTTACAGTGATATGAAAGACGCACTGCTGTATTATGTACAGGAGTATCAAATTTACATGTTTTTCATTTCACCATGAATCAAGTGATTAAATTCTGTACTTGGAACTTGCCAAGTAACATCACGGAGTAAGTAGGCTAATTAATGTTTTTGACCGGTGTGGTCTTTTGTGTCAAGATCTCAAAAGCTTTATGTGTTTTGCTTAGTGTGTTTGTTTGTTCTGAAACATTTTAGTTAAGGTCCTGCTTCGTGGTATAAATATTTAATTGTTAGTGCAGGTAACGTTAATGTTTTACCACTAAATACAGATGATATTTTCGTATTGTTTATTCATAGTATGGTTTTTGTGTAGTGACATAAATTTGATTGTTGTGTGAATGGAATTGAAACGTATCTTGTGGTGGATTGTGATTCTCAGTGTTGAACCTAGTATTTGGAGATAAAGTAGTGGTAAAAGTTGCATAAACTCAACAAAGTGTGTTGGGAATGTGTACACTTTGGGCCCATAGATGCCACTGCAATGACATTTTTTCATTAATGATTAAAAGAGTTTGAGGTATGCATGGAGAGGATGACACACTTTTTCTTTTTCAGGAGTCTAAAGTTGATTGTAAGCTTCTTTTGTACATAGAATTTATTTCAGGCATATTTAAGTCTAATACAAAATTATGCACAGATTTGTTCTGTCTGAATATTTTTAAACATTATTACAATATTCTTTGACCTTGTGATGAATAATCATATATAAAGGTAATGTATGAAAATAAATTATTCCATAATATTTCAAAATCTAAATTTCTCATACTTCCTCAGCATGTAAGTGTACAGAATTTAAGGCCCAAATTTTGTGTTTAAGGGATGAAATACAATTTTTTGTATATTAACAAACAAAATCTGAATCCAAAATTACACAAAATTAATTCAAATACAGCAAATCTTTGTGATAAGCTGTGGTGTGTATATATATATATATATATATATATATATATACACGGTGATACTTTGGCTAACGAAGATAATTCGTTCCGGAATCACATTCGTTAGCCAAAATCTTCATTAGCCAAAACGTGATTTCCCATAGGTTTTTATAGAAAATTGTTTAATTTGTTCTGGATGCTGCCCACTATTTAAAGATAAGTTTTATAAAATAGTAGAAAGCACACTATAAAAGGGCAAAAACTCACCAAAGGCTGAGATGAACAGCTACCCATTTGGATGAAGGAGAATGGAAAGTAGAATGAAAAACTGACAATCTTTACACTATTATACTAAAAAAAAAATTATACATTACACTTTATACTATTAAGCTGAAAATATGTACATAACATTTTTACTATTCTTCCAAATTTTCAAAGTTTATTCAAGGTAAGTCTCCTCTTCTTCAGTAGCTGGCCTCTGTCTCTTTGCTAAAGGAGAAGTAAAAAATCTGTCCAAAGTTGATTGAACTTCTCTTAAGCTC
>Ga0123355_10004748_pt1 | contig 19762 bp, 10 predicted proteins | sample TergutEmb28metaG_3_FD_89872 | JGI IMG/M metagenome (GOLD analysis project Ga0123355, IMG submission 89872) | Embiratermes neotenicus P1 segment gut microbial communities from Petit-Saut dam, French Guiana - Emb289 P1 | ecosystem: Host-associated > Arthropoda: Insects > Digestive system > Gut ...
CTTTAGATGCTATAATGCATATTTTCCCATGCATTACTGCCCCTGGTGCCAGCATTGTTTCTACATGGACAATTTCTGCCCCTGCGACTATAGGCGGGCGCCCTTACAATGCAATAGGCGGTACATCTATGGCAGGCCCTGCCATAGCAGGTATTGCCGCGTTGTTGATCGAACAATTTAACCCACTGCTTGAAACCCGTGCGGTTGAAGTGCAAGCCAGAATTATGCAGTCTGCACGCCCGCTTGAAGATTATACAGGACAATATTCTGTAAACCAAGTTGGCGCAGGTTTTGTAAACCCACTTGCGGCACTTACAAACACGGCGTTTGCTACCACCGTACACCCAATTCCATTTACCGCTGATTTATCCGGTATTGATGACATTCCTTATCAGCAAGTTCCAAACGCTTGGAGAGTCTTTGAAGACCACACCATGTCTTCTCTGTCTTTTGGGCGTGTAGCAGTGGAAGAGGATGAGTCAACTTCAACAGCGACGCTTCCGATTACAATCCACAGTGCAGACACATGGACATTTGACAGGCTGGAAATGCGTATGCCTACGCAAGAATTGCGCAACCCTGCCACCGGCAGCTGGGGCGGCAACTGGGGTCCGCAATTGCAATTCACTGAAACTGGCGTGAGCCATAGCGTTGTATCCACAGGTACTAACGCATATGAAGTATATCTGACACATGACGGCGCATTGGCCAACAGAGGTTTTGCGGAAGGTCATATTTATTTTACCGACGGCAATGGCGGCGAAATCTTTATGATTTTTGGCGCGTATTTCGACATCGAAGTACCACCGCCACCGGCTGCACCGCTTCAACCGCTTCCAACCAATGCGATTTGGCGCCCGGTACTTTCCAACTGGCTTACAACGCCATATAATTTTGGCGAAGCCGACCCAAGAGCATTTAGCTTGGTTCACCCGAATCCGGGCTGGTGGCTGCCGGGCGACGTTGGTGCTATGACACGCTCTAACTTCTCACCGCTTAACTTTGGCTTTACTGATCCTAATGACGGCCCGAGCAGACCGATTTACTTCTACTTCGCACCTTATGGCTACGGAATTGATGATGCGGTACGGTTCGGTTCTGCTGCTCCGCTTGCTTCGGGTACAGCTACCACATATCTAAATGTTGTTCGCTCTGTTAAAGGCGGCGGCATGGACACAGAAGATGCAGGATGGGGTCTTCATATTATCTGGGGTAATGCCACTATCCTTGATGCCGGGGTATATACTCTGTTTGTTCGTGTAGTCCACGGCGCAGGCGAAGCATATGACTTGGTTCAGCCATTTACTTTCGTGGTCACTGACGACAGACCAACTATCGAGTTTGATAGTGCTTTCGACAGCGTATTCTTCTATGAAGAAGACGATACAGATGTGACCATCTCCGGCCGTGTAAACAGCACCGGTCACGATTTGGCTATAGAGCACGAATTAGCAACCAGGGTTTCTGGCGGCGCTTTCGTACCATTTGACTATGCAACAGTAGGTCTATGGCATGGCAACACTTCTGTACCTGTTCATTCGGACGGCACATTCAGCTTTACTGTACCTGCGGCAGAAGCAACACTTGAAATGGATGCCATTGACGGTATGGGTACAGTAATTCTGCCGACATTCTTCCTTGGTATACAAATAGGATGGAACTGGAATGCTGCTTCCGCTACGCACGTGTCTCTTATCCACAGCGTTGATGTAGCACCAATGCCGGTATTCGGCTTCAACATCTTCAACAACGGCGAAGGCGGAACCCAATATCCACGCCCCAATCAAAGTCTGCAAAATATGGGGTTAATCCGTATGTGGACACAGCTTAATGGTGTAAGTGCTCCTATATATCTTGCAGCAGCGGATACAGTAGTTGCTTTAGACCAAGATGGCGAATGCGCTTTGGATTTCATCAATGTATCTCCAATGTGGATAGCCGGACAAGGTTGGGCAGATTATTTCAGCAGTATAGATGTTGATAAAAACCAACCATGGCAGTATATCAACTTCTCTATAACAGTACTTGGCCAAACTGTAGATGTTTTACTTGTTAACGCTTTGTTTGAAGAGCCACACTTGCCGGAATTAACCTTTAATATTTTCAACAACGGCGAAGGTGGAACCCAATACCCACGCCCCAATCAAAGTCTGCAAAATGCCGGGTTAATCCGCATGTGGACACAGCTTGACAGTGTAAATGCTCCTGTATACCTTGCAGCAGCGGATACCATCGTTGCTTTAGACCAAGATAATAACTGTGCTATGGATTTTGTACGCGTAGGCCGTGTATGGCAAGCGGGTACAGGCTGGTTGAATTACTTCACGAGTATCGATGTTGATAAAAATCAACCATGGCAGTATATTAATTTCTCTATCACAGCATACGGCCATACCGTTGAGCTATTGCTTGTGAACGCTTTGTTTGAAGTTCCTCAACTACCGGAACTTACCTTTAATATCTTCAATAATGGCGAAGGTGGTTCTCCAAGCAGCGCACATGCAGGCCTTGCGGCTTCAGGCATAATCCGTATGTGGACACGGCTTGATGGTGTAAATGCTCCTGTATACCTTGTAGCGGCGGAAACCATAGAAGCCCTTGATCAAAATGGCAATTGTGTAATACGATTCCTCACTATACCTCAAGTATGGCAAGCAGGAGCAGGATTTTTACCATACTTCGCTAGGATTGATGTCGACAAAAACGAATCATGGCAGTATATCAATTTTTCTATCACAGCATATGGACGGCTCGTTGAATTATTGCTTGTAAACAGCAACGATTAAATGGCTGTTCTAAACCAAAAAAACGAGAGAAGGCGTGAGCCAACTCTCGTTTTTTTGGCAAATGTATGTAATAATATGAAGCAACGCCCCATTATTAAAGGAGGTACTACCATGCATGAAATCAAAATTGGCACAATAGTTGGCGCAGGCGGCGCAAAAAAGATGCTGCCTAAACTCATCCCCTACGGGTTCGAGACGTTTTCTCTCATGTTTTGGGAAACGATTGGCGACTGCAATTTGGAGGAACTGGCAAAGGATGTCCTTGCCGCTTTGGAAGGCACGGACTGCACCGTATCAACTATAGGCGTTTACGGCAACCCGCTAATGGATAACGAAAAAGGCGCAGAATGTAGAAGAAGCTGGGAGGCACTTATTAACGCCGCCCACCTGTTCAAGACAAGCATCGTAGCCGGCTTTGCGGGCAGAGTAATAGACAAACCGGTGGACGAATCCATTCCAAAATTCACAGAAGTATTCACGCCGCTTACACAGCTTGCGCAAAGCAAAGGCATAAAAATTGCCTTTGAAAACTGCGACATGGGCGGGGATTGGCACCGCGGCGACTGGAATATCGCCTTTTGCCCCAAAGCGTGGGCGCTGATGTTCGATGCCGTTCCATATGACAACATCGGCCTGCAATGGGAGCCGTGCCATCAAATGGTGCAGCTTATAGACCCAATCCCGCAACTGCGGAAATGGATACACAAGATTTTCCATGTTCATGGCAAAGATGCCACCATTGCATGGGACATTATCAAAGAAAAAGGAATACGCTGCGGCGAGCCATACGTGTGGCACCGCACGCCGGGTTTTGGCGACAGCAACTGGACGGATATTATTTCTATTTTGCGCATGGCGGGTTATAAAGGCAGCATAGACATAGAAGGCTGGCACGACCCGGTGTACAAAGGCGAACTGGAATATGTAGGGCAAATTCACGCACTCAACTACCTTAAGAACTGCCGCGGCGGGGATTGGGTAGGAAATTTGGAGGTATAACGTATGCATAAAATAATTATTGCCGGCTGCGGCATGGTATCCGATTCGTGGATAGAAGTTGCCCAAAAGCGCAGCGATTGCCAAATTGTTGGGCTTGTAAACAGGAATATAGACAGGGCAAACGCAAAAAAAGCGGAGTATAATTTATCCGCAAATACTTATTCCAGCCTGGAAGCCGCTTTGGAAAAAGAAGATACCAATCTTGTATTCGACCTCACCGCGCCGGAATCTCATTATCATATAGTAACCACTGCGCTAAAAGCGGGCTGCAATGTGTTTGGCGAAAAGCCAATGTCCGACACCTTAGAAAACGCCGAAAAAATGGTGCAAGTTGCGGAAGAAACCGGTCGCGAATACTTCGTGATGCAAAACAGGCGGTATGTACCCGGCATTGTGACCATGCGCGACTTTTTGCGCTCCGGCAGGCTTGGTGTTATTGGGCAGGTGTCCGCCAGCTTCCAACTGGACCCGCATTTTGGTGGCTTTAGAGAGGAAATGGACAGCCCGCTTTTGGCAGATATGGCTATTCATACATTTGATGCGGCAAGATTTATCACGGGCAAAAACCCGGTTTCCGTATATTGTCACGAGTATAACCCGCCATGGTCTTGGTACAAGGGCAACGCCAATGCCGTTTGCATATTTGAAAGGGAAGACGGCTCTGTATTTAATTACAACGGCAGCTGGTGCGCCAATGGCATGAACACATCTTGGGAATCTGAATGGCGTGTGGCCTGTGCGGAAGGTGCGGTTTTTTGGGATGGTAACATAGGACTGTATTACGATTTAACCGCCACAGGCCCGCCAAAAACAGGCCTTGCCAGCGAAAACGAAATTACTGCGAATTATACAGATATCCCAATTGCGCCGCAGCCATTAAGCGGGCACTACTTGTGCATAACGGAAATGTTTGATGCGCTGAATAGTGGTAAGCGCCCGCAGACGGATTGTAGGGATAATATTAATAGTATACGAATGGTTTATAAAGCGATTGAAAGTGCTAGGGGTAGGAAGTTGGTTAGGTTGTAGAAAGTTGGGTGGCTTACTCCAACGGAGTTATCATGCTGACTAAATCTCTTCACCCGCAGAAACTCCCCAGTCTATCTCGTCTTCTTCAATAACGCTAATGGGGTAAAGCGCAAATCTATCTTTGATAGACATTTTAGGTTTAATTGGATTGTCAGCTTCAAAAACATTTTTTAGTTCGGGATCAACTCGAAAACTCACATTTGTAGTTGCCACAGATATCATCCTTTCATAGATAATATTAACTATGCAACAAATGCTAACCTACGTCAAGAAGCTGCACATAATTTGCACACCTTATGCACACCGCTTGTGTTTGTTAAAGAGACGGTGTACTATGTGGTTTCTGATTCTGCCGTTAAAAGGCGGTTCAAGTAGCTGTAGAAGCTAAGTGAACCGCCTTTTTGTTTTAAAGAGCGATGCATATTATTTAATTCAGCAAATCCTTTACTATCGCAATATTCTTATTGGTAATGATGGTGTAAGAATGTTCTAAGCCCAAAACTTTTTCATAGATTTCCAAAGCTTTCTGATTCCAGTGCCTTAGATATGTACTGCGCGCCATGTAAGGCACGCAAATAAAAACTATAGTAACATAAATATCAACTACATACTCAATTACCCACAATCCGTCAACTGCCGGTAACCCATGATACACCTATCTTTTGTATTACACGTACCGACCGCCTTACCATTTCTACCCTTCACATATATGCTGTACAGGTGGCACTACCGCCATGGGTTCCCCACATATATGAAGTTTTGGCAAAACGGCCAACACGCTCGGAAGGACAGCGGCTAAACTACTGAAACCTACAGATTCAGCAAGCACCGCCGCGCGCGATAAAAATGCGGTACAGGCCAAACCTTAACAATAATCCAACATACCCTTCCATCCCGCCCGAAGGCAGGGGGTAAGCCTTGAGGTGAAAACAACATACAACAGCTATCATAAAACCGGGGGCTATACGCAGGGGCGAAGCGCTCGCTTGTCGCAAGTGCCGATGGTAGAGAGGGTTGTAAGGGCTATGCCTCTTGACTTACACTTAGCATACACCATGATATACGCATTGTCACTTAGACATATTCTAAGAGTTTGTCAAAAAAATTTTGAATATACACGCTTTTGCTACCCACAATGTCTATGCTATACTCATTCACAACGAATTACCACCGGGAGGGATGTTTATGGAAATTGAAATCCGCGAAATCGAAGAAAAGGATTACCCTGCGGCAACGGCACTACTGGTCAATGAATTGTTTGACAATAAATTTAACGGCGATTATGTTGCCCCATTTTTCAACAAAACGAAACATAATAAAAATTACATTACTTTCGTAGCCTTGATGAACAACAATGTAGTAGGTTTAATCTCCGCAGTAACATTTCTTTGGACAGTGTCTGATAAAAACAATATGTACATTCAGGGCTTTGTTGTTAAAAATGAATTCCAAAACAAAGGTATAGGCACAAAGCTGCTTAAACATCTTGAAGCGTACGCGAATACAAAAGGGATAATCGGCATTGGGTTATGCAGCGGGTTCCGGCGCACCGCCGCCCACGCTTGTTACGAGAAGAATGGTTATAGCAACTGTACGCAATATTTTGGCAAAATACTTAACCCCATATAACGAGATAGAGAGGTTGATAATCTCATGAATAACTCCTCAATAAGGCTGGATGGCAAAAAGATTTTGATTACCGGCGTAAGCCGCCCTATGGGTATTGGCGCCACGCTGGCTAAAAGGTTTGCCGAAGCAGGGGCAGCCGTTGCTGTTCACGGTTTTTCGGATTTTGATTTAACGGTGGGCAATCATTTATCTTCTATGCCAAACGGCACAGAAATTTTAACAAAGCAGTTCAATGACCTTGGATTAAACGTAACCGCGGTTACATCATCGGATTTACAAAAACCGGGGCATGCGGAAAAAGTGGTGAAGGAAGCCGCAGAAAAATTAAACGGGCTTGACGGGCTGATTCTTAACCATGCATATGGCGTGTATGGGGAGATCGGCCAGTGGACGGCAGAACATATAGATGCCCACTTACTTGTCAATGTCCGCGCTGCCATGATGATGATACAATCTTTTGTCTATCAAGCGGATTCCGCAAAGGATAATGCCATCACGCTTTTTACAAGCGGGCAGTATAAAAACATTGAAACGGATCTCATCGCTTACAGCGTATCAAAAGAAGCGACTATTTGCCTATGCCGTGCAACGGCGCAATTGCTTGGCGATAAAAATATACGGGTAAATTGCATAGACCCGGGGCCCAACGACACGGGTTATTGCTTCGGGGAGGTATATGAATCAATAGCCAAAACGTTTCCGTCAGGCCGCTGGGGAACGCCGGATGATACCGCTGACTTGGCGCTTTTCTTGCATAGTGCTTATGCAAAATGGATAACCGGGCAAGTCATTGCAAGCCATGGCGGGTGTAAAGGAGAGTTTTAATTGAAAAACATAATCATTGCAGGCCCGGGCAGACACGGTAAAACAACATTAGCGAGAAAAATAAACGAAGCGCTTAATTATTTTGTCATCAATCTCGATAAATTGATGACCGCGTTTGGAAGGGCATATCCGCAATTGGATATTAGAATTGCTTGGGACTATGAGAAAGCCACAGCCAATATAGCACCGTTCCTTGGCCATTATCTTGGTATGCTTTCAGCCGGCCACGGCTTTGCAGATGAATTGAACCTGCGGAAACACGATGTAAAAGGAAATAGGTTTGTATTGGAAGGCGGGCATTTTGATTTTGAGAAGATATCGTCTATTCTGAAAATGTATGGGATAGAGGAATTGAAAGACAATTTTATTCTTATAGGGTTGGTGCAAAATAAAAAAACGGCTGATGAGTTTTTTAACGATATAAGAAAATACGATACGGAAGACGAGTGGACATATGGTTGCGATGACGGTGAGCTCATGGAAGTTTGTGAAGACCTCGTTTCACACAGCCGGGAAATGTATGACTGTTTAGTGAAATACGGCTTTACGATTTATGACACGTCTACAGAACGGGAGCAGGTTTTGGATCGAATTGTAGAAGATATAAAATCATTTTCTTCTACCCCAATCTCACTTTTACATCCTTCTCATAATCCACCTGCGGGAACATCTCCCCAAACCCTCTGTCCCGCACCGTTATAATAATATCTGCATTGGAAACAAAGCTTAGCCCAACTTCAAGGCGGGTAGTTCCCTTCGGGCGGGTGGGCAGCCCACGCAACTGCATACTGCCAATGCGCTGCAACTCCCCTGCACCGGTGCGCCTACATAAATTCATGTCCAGTTCGCCATTCACTTCCTGGTTCACCAATATCAATTTTGATGCATGATTCTGCCACCAAAACGCATTGCGTTCTACAAGCGGCAAAAAGTTCTTTCCGTCGGATATGCCAATGTCGCATGTGAGCTGGTGCGCGTCCTCCAGCTCCAATTTTGCTCCCGCTTCCGGTATACCAAGCTTACGGGCGGCAACAATTGCTGCGCCTTCGCAGGTAGTCATTTTGGGGTTTCTATAAAAATTAATATCCGCATTGGCAAACAATTCGCTAACGGCTTCCTTTGCCCATAGCATCTCGAAACCGCCGCCAACGCACAGCACGGTATCTATTTCACTTGGCGAAATGGGCGCATCGGAAATGCTTTTTTCAAACACATCTTGTATAAAGCGATCAAAACGCCGGGTGTATGGCTGTACCAGGCTTTGCACCTGCTTGTCTGTTACTTCCCCTTGAAACGGCGGATAAGTAAAATTAAAGTACACCTTTACAGGCTTTGTGCGAATACTCCGCTGGAACAGCATATCCCTATGCTGGTACGAAAATGCCGCCACATGCTCTTGCAATTGCTGCATCAAACTTGTACTTCTGGGCATTTCTTTAGCAATTTCTTTGCGCATAAACGCTTCAAAAAAATCTGCAACGGCATTGTTGATTTTTGTGGTGCTAATTTCATCGCTAAAAAGCGAGGATATACTTTTTGCTTTTATGCCGTCTGCACCGGCCTTTATATTGTAAAGCCCGCCCCTAAGTTCCCGCGCACCAAAGTCTAAAAGCATCGTGCGCACTTCTTTTTCCGGCGCATTTTGATAGTAATGCGCCAGTACACACTCCCGGTCGGACACAAGAGCGATAAGTTCCTTTTCATAACCGGCCAGCTTAAAGGCGCGCTGCAATTCCTCTCGCGAATGTTCGCTAAAATAGGCAGGAACCGTTGATACAATGCCAACAATTTCTGCCCTAGGGTTGATATTTTTTACGTTGCCTAAAATCTCTTTGATATACAGTGCAAGCACGCTTGCCAAACTAAGCGAACGGCCGTCGATTTCGATGTAATCAAAATTCCCCAAACGTTCTACCAGTGCGCTTAGGGTAACTTCTGTGCCAGCGGTGCTGTTTAACACGGCATATTCGCCAAACACCCATTCCTTGGTTTCCGCAATGTACTGCATAACCGTTGGCATGGAAGGTTTGCCATATCCGCCGCTTAAATCAATCACTTCCGGGGCATTTGCAGACAAGTTGTAAAAAGCTATCCCCGAGGAGTCGTTCCCCAGGTCAAGCCCTATAATGTAGTATGTTTCGTTGCGTTTTTCCTCAAGGCTTAGGGATTCGTATTTTTTCCAGTTCATGCTGCCATCCCCCTATTACCTGGCCGCGATAACATTTGCACGCAGTATAACCTTGCCGTTTTGCTTGTAACCTGTGTTCAACACTTTGATAATCTCGCCCTTATCAAAGCCCCCTTGTGTTTCCGCAAGAAGGATTTCATGCTCGAAAGCGTTGAATTGCTCATGTGCAGCGGGGCGAATTGCAGTAATATTGCACTTTTCCAAAAGTGCGCCTAATGTGTAATATGCCGCAGATAGTTCTTTTTCAGCCATCGCCATATCCGCCCATGCAGATTCCCGCAGGCGTGATGCGCTGTGGGTAAGAATTTCTTCGTAAGTACATATTTCGTACAGCACAACTTCCTTCTTGAAGCGGAAGGTCAGCTTTTCGGATTTTTGCTTGTAGAAGTCAATGCGCTTTTGTATACGGTCGTGTAGAGGAGCAAAGATATCACCATCAGGCAGAGCGTCAAAAAAGTTTGCCACATTGCATGGCGGCGATGCAACCCATGCCGCAAGCACAGCATCCTGTACCTTTTGTATTTCTGCATCAGGTAACGCCACCTTTTCTTCGCTAATGCTGCAAAGTAAATTTTGCCCGTCTTCGCCGAAGGCTTTAATACTTTCGTGCAGGCTGTCTATTTTAATTTCGATGGTTTCGGATATGCCTTTCAAAATGCTCAGTTGCAGCTGTGCATCTTCTGGGGTTAAAGAATCCGCTTCGGTGGGCTCGTATTTCGGCAACGGCAATATTTTTTGTACTTCCTCAAAAATATGCGTTACTGCTTCTGCCAAAAGTTTATCGCCATCTATCATTTCCTGTACAAGCGCGGCAGTTTCCGCTAAGTCTGTGGGTAGCTGGTCAAGCAGCAACGCCGTCTCTTCTGCAAGCAAGGCGAAAAAATCGCTGTCTTCTACGTGTAGCTTTGCCCATTCCTTTGAGTTAATCGCACCATTAGCAACCTCGGTAAACTCTTTATACGAAAGACCAATGTACTCCTCAGCCGGTGTGTGCAAGAGCCTTTGCAGCTCGTCAATGACAGGCCCCGTATGCTGATATGCCTCGCGCAGTATATTTAAAATATGCTGGACAGTGTCAAATTCGTTTGCATCCAAGTCATCTGTTTCTGCTGCTTCCAATGCCGCCACTTGCACTTTTATGATATTGCCAAGTTCTTCCCATTCCCGCTCCATAAGCTCAAAATACAGGCTTGTGGTTTTGCGTTCGTTCAAATCCTCAAGTTTGGAAAGGCAAGCGTGCAATGCCGCTTGATAATATGTGTATATCTTCGGCAAACATTCATCTGTAATTTCGCTTTGCAGGCGCGCCGTTATGTCATCTTCGGAAGGATTTAGCGCATTGGTAATCATGCTTGCCCATACGTCAGGCTGTCTTGTCGGCAGATTTCCAATAAAGGCATAAAATAAATCGTAAACAAACGAAAAAATAAATAGATTAGCACTGTTCACAATTTTGTTTTTTTCCTGTGTCACAGGGTTTTCATCACCTGCGCTTTGCGCCACATCTTCAAACTCTTTAAGCCGCGACGCCAGCACATCGCAAATACCGGCGATTAAAGCACCTGTATCGGAACCTTCTTTATTTATGTCACCGCCAAGGCCTGCTATCTGACGATAGATACCCATCAGTTTTTGCAAGTATTCGTAAACATGCTCGTCACTGTTGCCCATACGCGCAAAGCGAGCCGCACTGTGCTCTAATTCGAGACAGGCGGCTTGCTTTATTTCTGTAAATATTTCATATATGCGTTGCGTAACGACATATTCGGTTGACTCGTATAGGTCTGTCCAGCTATACCAGAGGTTTCGTAATTGCATATCACGTTCTGTAAGCATTTAACACGCTCCTATCACGTCGTGTTTTGTTAACATTTCAAATGCCCCTTTGCACGATTAGTTATACAGCTCGTCCACCGAAAGCTCCGTTACCACACCATCGGTAGACAAACTACGGGCTGCAACGCGCAGCATGTTATCCTGCCCTACATGGAATGTCACTTTCACTTTTTCTTGCCCTTTTGGCCCCCCCGGTATACCCCGCAGCGATGTTCCCGCAAGGCGTTTCATGCCCGCTTGGTTTACTTTCTGGTTCTTGTCCTCACCTTTTGGCATGGTGCTTTCGTACACGACTATGGCCATGCTGGTTACGTCGTCGAAGTTGGTCATAAGCAGCTCGGAAGCGTCTACTGTCAAGCCTTCTTTTGGTATATCCTGCCCGGCAGGTACAATTTCCATAAAGCGGCGGCCTGCAATTTCCAAGCCTAATGGGTGAATGGTACGCTCTTGCACAACCGGCCCGCGCACGGTTGGCATCATTATCATATTGCAATAATGCGCCGCACCTTGGGAAATGCTTAGCGCGGGGCTAATGCGCGACCGATACGGCTCTTTTTTAAACCGCTCGGTAATTTTTTCGCCTACATATAATATAGAAGAACTTCCGCCCACCAGGAAAATTTCGTCGATATCCGCTTCGGTCAGCCCGCCGGCTTCCAAGCAGTGGCTCACGCAGGTTAGCGTTTCTTCAATTAAATCGCACACGGTTTTGTCACGGAATTTTTCAAACGCTTCCGGGCTGTCGCCAAGGGCATTGACCCGCTTGTGCTCCAGAAATTGCTCCCGTGTAATTTCCATGTTGATATTCACAATGCGTGGCTCTTGGATAAGCGGCGCAAGGGTTATTTTTGTAGATTTTGTTTGGGAAAGACGCTCTTTCGCCTGCGTTGCGGCTTGCTGCAAGCGCACAAGGGCCACTTTCTTTTGGCGTTTAGAAACGCCGTCGTCTATATTGTCGTCAAACAAGTCTATTTCTTCGTTGGTCAGCTTTTTGAATTCCTCGTACACCATGTCCATAATTATTTTGTCTATATCATTGCCGCCCAGGTTGTTGTCGCCATAGGTGCTTATAATGGAAATGGTTGGTTCGCCGGCTTCTTCGGTTTTAATTTCCAGCACGCAAGCGTCAAAAGTACCGCCGCCAAAGTCGTACACCAGCACTTTTTTGTTAGAGTCCTCGTTTACCGCGTAAGAAATTGCAGCGGCGGCAGGCTCCAGGCGCAGGTAAATGCTTTCCGGGTCGAACCCGGCAAGCACAGCGGCGTCTTTTGTCATTTTCTTTTGCTTGTCCGTGGAGTTGGCCGGCACGGTAATCACACAGCCGGAAAATTCGCCGGAAATGCCCAGCTCCTCTTGTGCATATTCATCTGCCCTTTGCTTTAGGCAGCCAAGAATTTCCCCTGCAATTTGCTCGGGGGTAAATTGGTATTCCTTTTCGTCTACCATAACGGTTAACTTTTGGTCGCTGCCCAAGTACCGTTTAATTGATAAAATGGTTGACATTGGGTAAATAATTGCCGCTTCACGGGCTTGCACGCCAAAAATGCGTGACAGCTTGTTTTCGTCTTCCGGGTCGGATTCGAATTGAATGGCCGTAGGGAAAATATTTGAACCATCAATTGGAATGGTTTGCGCCTCCCCTTCTTGGAAATTATAGATGCTTACAACCGAATTGGTGGTGCCAAAGTCGATGCCTAAAAATAACCCGCGTTCCGTGTCTAATCCTAAAGTACCCATTTTGTGCCTCCTTGTGTATTTTCAAAATCTCCATTCAATGTAAATATACGTTGTTCGGTTCGATATTGTATGTTTATCATATATTATTTTCTAAACCCTATATTCTTGCATTGCTTTGTTGCTTAATTCCCGCAGGCTTATATTTTCCTCCTGAAGATCTGAACGCCATGCAGTATAGTCAAATGGTTCACGGATAATTAACGAAACAAAGCGTTCCGCATCTACTTTGCCCAGTTTATCAAGCAGTATTTTCATTCCCTCTGCTTTGACGATAGTATCAGTACGCATAATTAGACCTCCAATTCTCTCACAAGACGATTAAAACTACAATTGTCAAGATAAACTAACAATCTATCACCTATTCTATATGTGGCAGATTCTATTTTTTCTTCTTTACAGCTATATAAATAGTACGCTTAATTGCATAGAATTGCAAGTTTATAGTGAATTAAAATATAAGATGCATTGTCGCGAAAATCAATTCAGTTGGTCGGATTCTTCTACCAACTGATTTTCAACTGGTTTGATTTGGCGACCAATTGAAAAGATAAATGCCCGCCATTTGTGTCAATTGTATTAAAACCGCTTTTTAACACAATTGACATAGACAATCCATAATGTTTGGGCTATGATTAGGACAATCTCTATGAAAAATCGCGAATAATTGAAAAAAGCTTCGTGAATTTTTCATAAAAACAAAGGAGGGGCCACCATGAAAAAAACAAAAAAATTGCTGGCTATTTTCATTGCATTAATACTGGCTTTAAGTCCGCTGTCATTTCCGGTAGTAATTACCGCAGGTGAGGAAACTCAGGACGTTAGCGAGCTTGACGTACAATTTTTCCCGGATTACACAGCTACGCTGCCAACCGGACGCTGGTTTTTGGACGACGCAACCCCTGTGCCTAATGGCATACTTGGCCCCGGGCAGGTTTGGACAGGGAAAGATGTTGTACATCAAACAGCTGATTTTCTGCTTGCCAACCCTACGCACCCCAATGCATCCAATTTAACGGGAGACCCGGGGGATGAAAGAGTAACCCGCGCAAGGGCCACCGTTACCCTTTATGCATGGGGCAACTACTTTTGGCAAGAAGTTGATGATTTGAGCGGGCAGCTTTATGTACCGGATGCAAGTGAAATTATGGCTACATTTGCAGAAGTCGCCCCCATGCAGTTGGTTGATATGGTCAGCCCTGCAAACGACATCACCAACGAAATCCCGGCAGATGAAGGCGAGGCTCCCGTAGCAGACGACGAAGTACCCGCCGGTGATGGCGAAACTTCTGCAACAGAGGATGAAGCACCCGCAGGTGAAGACGAAACCCCTGCGGCAGACGACGAAGCACCCGCAAGTGACGGCGAAACCCCTGCAACAGAAGACGAAGCACCCGCAGGTGAAAATGAAGCCACAGACGACGAACAAATCGCCGCCCTTGTTTACGAAGACGATGGCGACAGCCCCGGCTATGACGGCGAACCCATTTTTGACTACGCAAACATGATTATTGACTATGGCGCAGGTTTTATGCCGTTTGGCACGCAAATGCAATTCCTCCCGCTGGACAAAAACCACCCGTACTTAGTCATTACAGACACCCTTGGTGAGTTTCATTTGGACGTAGATACAATCGAAGTCTGCCCTGCACAGCAAGGCATGATTGGCGGCGACGGTATCGTGCTTAGCACTTTTGGCCTAGTTGACACCGATCTTCCGGCTTGGAAAGCCGGCACAGGCAGTGCGCAGGATCCTATTGATTTTAATTCTGCCGCATGGAATGTACACCTAGGTAATTTAGACGCAAACAACCAAGGCGCAATTATCTGGCGTGTACACCAAGACATTTTTGTGGAAGCGGCCGCTTCCGAACCTGTCTGGATACGCTTTGAAATTTACTTGGATGAAGAAAATTATAGAACAGACGGCCACATTTACACCAGCGGCCCCGCAGAGTCCGTAAGGTATTACCCTAATCCGGATAACCGCGAGTATTTCGACCTTTTTACAGTGCAACTCAACGCCTTTGGTACCGGTGAGATGAACTGGAATAACGGGTGGGGGATGAAAGACGGATTTATTCAAGACTTGGTGCTTGGTCTTTCCATTACACTGGGCGTGAACGATGTGAACAAAAACTATAAGATGCAGCATTGGAGCAACGCTTCATTCCCAACAAACTGGGCCAGAACCGCCACCATTCGCAATACCGGTTCGACAGCAATTATCCCCGAACCCAACGACGGCGGCAACACTTGGTGGTACCATTTAGAGTGGGGTGACGAAACATGGCATACCCTGCCCAACCTTGATGCGGAAGGTAATCCCACAGGTGGAACCAGATCCGTCATGCTGCGATACATTACAATCCGCGACTTGGCAGGCCCGGGTCTTCATGTAAGATACCAAATAGAAATATCGGGTAACGGCGGCAACGACAGCGTACCCGGCGAACGGCAAGTGGTAGCCCATGAAACTATCCGCCGGGAACTCCCGGACAACCCGGACACGCCCATTCGGTGGGATGGTAATGCCATTGTTGCGGAACTCATTGCACGGGCCCGTGTTTCTTTTAACAGAGCCGATTTTACAGGTACAGTGGTTATAAGCAAAAACCTCGCCACCAACGTGCCTAACTTAGTCCCGCCCTACGATTTTATGGCGGACTGGCGGGTAGATGGCGCCACCGTCTTTAGCGTCATTATGCAAGAGGTGGGTAACGGCTACTTGATGCTTAGTCGTGTCGATAGCGGAGGCCAAGTTATACCCAACACATCAACCGGGCCATTCAACTATAACTGGGTAGGCTCTGTAACCAATAGAGCCGATGCTACGCCCATATATTTTTCTGTCAATAATCCCGCTACGCTAAATGGGGTTCCCATTTCTGTAGATAACCCGGAAGATGAAGAGAATCCCATCGCTATAATGTACGTGTTGCATGAAACGTTCCTTGAGCCATTACTGGTAAACAACGGGCTTATTGTGCCAACCTTTAACTTTACCGGCAGTTTTGAAATTTTAGAAATCTTAAACAGCTTTCCTCCCGGCGGCAATAGCAGAATTGTCACTGAAGGCGAGCTTGGCGATGAAATTCCGGAAGCAGGTTTCATGATTCCGGATACCGCTGAAATTGCCATAACCGTAACAAACACCTACGCCCACGGGATTGGAAGCGTGGAGATAAATAAAACAGTGCTTGGCTTCCCTCACGAGCATGGCATAACGGATCCGAATAATGAAATATTTTGGGTACGCATTTGGGACGTAGCAGACGAAAACTACGTATTGTTCAAGATGGATGAAGAAGGTCCGGGTAGCTTATTCCCTTCTACCAACTGGGCCGTTGGTAACACTTTCTGGGGTATGACAGAGGGCTATGAAGGCTACCTAAGAATGGAACTTCCGGTTTCTTCTGCAAGCCCGCTTGTACTTTCCAACCTATGGTCAGGACGCAGATATGAGATACGCGAAGTGCGCCCAACCTTTAGCAACGCCAGCTACCAAACCATCGACGAAATGTTCGCGTTTTGGGACACCTACTGGGCACCGCCGGATCCAAGCAGTGGCGATACGCCACTCACTTGGACACCGGGCGGCGGGTTTGGTATCCCCCGCGACTTCCCACCGGCGGCCGATGGTTCCGGCAATCTCTTATACCGTCCGTTTATGGCGCAAGTTCCGGCGATGCAACAGTTTACAGCCATATGGGCAACCCTTTGGGAGCCTGTACCGTTAATTTTGACAGATGCGATCAACCCTGCGGATGTCCAGCCAAATGACCCGGTTCATTTATTTGCCCCTCAAACATGGCAAAACTTCACAGAGTTTTTGGACGACTTTAATGCAGGCTGGGGTGCAATTTACGCTACATCTACGCCCAATATGCGGAACACTGATAACCTGGATAGGGCAACGCTCCCAAATCAAGCGGAGTTAATTTTCAACCATAGGGGTACGGGTGTTTTGCAGCATGGCCTTTTCCCAGTCGAAGTGGTAACGATAGGTAACTATTTCAAATATAATTCCGGTGTCATGGAGATACACAAAGTGCTTACCGCGGGAAGCCACCTTGGCTGCTGGGGTATAACAAACAATACCGAGTTCCAGGCACATGTGTTTAGAGTGATGGATAATAATGGCACTGATGAAAAATACCCGCTCATATTTCACCCGGAAGTGGAAGCAGGTACGGGAAGAATACTTCAATACCGTGCTATGGCACGCTACATTGGGCCGGGCGGCATAGATGCCCTCCGCAATCCTGCGTTTATCCTCAACCGGAATGATTTTATTGTGCCAAACGACGCCGACTGGCCGGAGGATGGAGAGCCTATTTCCTGGGTTCCGTTCGTCACGGTGAGTGTAAATAACCCTGCGCTGGTTACCGGTTTGATTACGGAACCTGACGCAAGCGGCTTTGCGCCCAGATATTTTGTAGAGGAACATTTTACGGGCTATAGCGGCCACAGCGAGGATGAATCTTTTGTCAAATACATTTCATGGCAGGGCGAATTGGAAATGCCCCCGGGCGGTATTGAGTTAAGCGCACTGGATGACAATATTGTGCGGCTGCACAACTACTTCCCGCACGGCACAAGCCAGGTCATTATAAGCAAAGTACTTGGGGACAATATTGGCGAATGGTCTATCGGCGGCGACCGCATAACGGCGAGTACCCACTTCTATGCCAGAGTATGGATGACACAAAGCGAAGCCGCATGGAGAGATAGCGTCACTTCTGTTGCTACGACATTGGTTAAGGAGTTTAGCGTTCCGGTAATAGAGGACGGCATAGAGGTTGGCACAGTAACCGTAACAGGTGCAAACCCGGATGCAAATGGCGTGGGTTCTTTCATAAACGGCGGCGTAACTGATGTTGGTTTTAATCCCCATAACGACGAACTCCATTGGGAGCTGCTAGAATTTGATGACAAACTCAATGGCACCTTTGAATGGATTGGGGAATGGGAAGACCCCGGCGACGCACAAAATCCGACCACCTTTGTTGCGTTTAGCAACGAGCACGCGGCAAATTTGCTCAACTTGCGGTCGGAACAGTTCTTCTTTGTTCAGGAGTTTGTCCGTGTTGGCACCACAGGAACGGTTACTCCCAATGCCGCCCTTGGCGACATTGTGGAGAACGGCTTCGTATACCGCCCCGTTGCAAAATACTTCCCCGACGGTGTTTTAAGAAACACCATTACCGAAACAAATCGTTTTACTTTCGAATACGGGCATCCGCATGGCGGCCCGGAAGGTATAATAACGCTTGACCCCGGTAACTTATCCATTACGGTTACCAACGACTTGCATGGCCGGGGCGTGCTGGAAGTCTGGAAAAGCCTGTCGGTAACTACACCGGAGGATGTTGGCGATGAGACAGATTTTTATGTTAATATTGTTGACGATTCTGTTGGCACCCCTGTTCTGCTGCGTTTTTTACCTGCAGAGGTTTTAGAGCCATTTAAGGATACCCAGCCTGTACTAGCGCATATTGATTTTGATAACTTAGAACCCAACACGTGGGTATTTGTGGCTTTCGCCAATCCGGTTCCGTTATACACATGGTTAAGCGCAGGGCTAAGAAGTCAAATTACCGCTAATATCCCCATTAGCGAAGCCAACCCGGCTATATTGCTGGATTTGTGGACAGACCGCGAGTATAGGGTAGTGGAAGTAGACCCGGTTACCGGTGCGGCAATAACACTCCCTGACGGTGGTACTGTAGCGGTTGAATACTACAAATTGACCGCAGACGGCAAAATGGACGGAGACGACCACGAAAATTCTATTGCCATGGTGCATGGTGACCGATGGAAAGCAATCGTTTCCAACTCGTGGGCACCGCCGGAATACAGGGTGATTTACCACGCAAATGCACGGCCGGGTTCTTACACCGGCACCAGGCCCGTAGACCCAAACACCTATGTTGAAGGCGCACCGTTTGAAATATTGGGCTTAGATGACGAAGACCCATGGGTTAGAGAAGGCTATATTTTCCTTGGCTGGTCCAGACACAGCAGATACGGCCACATATACGACCCGGGCGACATTATGAACATGCATGGCCACAATATACACTTGTTTGCAAGATGGCAGCCCGGAGGCGGAGTAACAGAATCAAGCCTGGGTATAGAAAAAGAAGCCGATGTAGACACCGCCGCCGTAGGCGACACAATCAACTACACAATCACGGTTACAAACACAGGCAATATGAATGAATACGATATTACCGTTGTAGACTTCATCGACATGGATAAGGTTGCGTTTAATCTTGACGATTTGCTTATAGACGGCGCGGAAGTGGCCGCCCCCAACACCGCAACTTTCAACGACACCACAGGTGAATTGCGCGTATATTTGGCAGAAGTATTGTACGGTTACGAAAACGCAGTAACCATCACTTTCCCTGTAGAGGTACTGGAAGCCGCCGCAGGTTTAACCGTCACAAACGTAGCCATTTTAGCAGACTCCCGTGGTACCCAAATTGGCGACCCTTCGGAAGAAGTAGAAGTGGAAATCGACCCAATCCCCGGCCTGTTCAGGGTATTCTACCACGGCATGGGACACACCGACGGCAGCGCACCGGTTGATAATACCCCATACGCAGAAGGCGACGGCGTATATATCCTACACCACGGAGATATGGCTAAAAACAGGCATGTATTTATAGGCTGGGGCTTAGCCGGGCAAAAACTAGAAAGCTTTAGCTTCGACCCGGACAGACACGCC
>Ga0123355_10004749_pt1 | contig 19762 bp, 12 predicted proteins | sample TergutEmb28metaG_3_FD_89872 | JGI IMG/M metagenome (GOLD analysis project Ga0123355, IMG submission 89872) | Embiratermes neotenicus P1 segment gut microbial communities from Petit-Saut dam, French Guiana - Emb289 P1 | ecosystem: Host-associated > Arthropoda: Insects > Digestive system > Gut ...
CTAGTCTTTTTTTGGGGGGGGGGGGGGGGGGGATGAAACTTGGAAAGAATATGGATCAAGGCTATTTGAGAACAGGGTGCTGAGCAGTGTGATCTAAGGTAGAGAGTGACATGAGGCTATGAGGCTGCAGAATGTACACAATGTGTTCTATAAATTTTACTGTTCTTCAGATACTTTTAGGGTGATCATATTGGGTGTGATGAAATAGGCATGCATGTAGCATGTAGAAATAAATGCATACGTAATTTTAGTTGGAAAACTTGAAGCAGAAAGACCACTGTGGGAACAACAGGCAGAAGAATTATACAAAGGCCTTACCTTACAACCCTCGTTTGCCACTTTCTGCAGCTACAGCATCCTGCACCTGGGCGGTTGGGTGACCTGGTTACATCAATGCGATTTTTACTCAGGGATCTGAATAACTGCTCTGTGGATTATAAAAAGTGTCTCATAATGACAAAGTTCCAGGTTTAAAGAACTGCTGAGTACCACAACTCATCCAACAGGGTGCTTGTTTCATTTCATATAGTCCCTACCCCACTTTTTTCAGAGGGCTTTCTCAGTTGCATGATGTAGTTTGTAATGTTTAATAACTTTGAAAGTGTTTTACTTTAAATTTTGACCAGAATGGTTTTCTGATTTGCTCAGTACCTCTTCTTTTCTTTTATTGCCCACCAAGTTGTATCTTGCTGCTTGAAATTCATGTTGGTAGCAGTCCTCGTAGACATGTATTTTGCTTTCATTGTCCAATATTTACAGTGCAGATAGCTACACAGCTCAGAGTATAGCCACTTTCAGAGTATCACAAGACACATTGAGATAAGGGAATAAAGTGACAAAATTTTCAGTACTTTTTTAGCAGGGAACTTGTAGATTTTCTTGCACACATCAGCAAGATCCAGCACCATTGCTAGCTTGCAGGCCATCAGATATTGTCTGATGAGTGAATGGGTTATTTTTATTTGATCTGATTTGTGCATCTTCAGCCTTCACATAAACATATCTTAGCAGTACTTACTGTAGTATGTTCAGGTGTGAGGTTTGTCAAAATAACCATCACTGATGTGATATATTCAAGCCATTGGAGTGTATGTGAAATGTTATCTGTAGAGTGTGTGTAGCCAAGGTAGCATATTCATCATAGTGACGTCCTGTGGGCTGAATGGTTTGGTGTTTGAATCTTGGCAGCAGTAAGAGATTTTCTTTTCTCCGGAACCAAGAATGTGGGCTGTGGAGTCAATTCAGCCTTATTTACAATGGTTACTGGAATTCTATAAGGATAAAGTGCCCAGGACAGGAAGTTGAAACCTCTGCCTAGTGTCTGTAGGTTAAGAATGAGTGGAGCTATATGTCTATCCCCCCTCCCCCCTTGTGGCCGTGGTGTGGACAGGAACAACTTTTTATATGGAATGTTTTAGAGATTTTGAATTCGCCGTATTATAAATACAGGGTAAAATGCTTAAAATGTGTTTCGTTTAAATCAGTGAAAATTTTTGTGGTTATGACAACATTGTTTCAAAGATGACCATGGTGTTCTGAAGACCAACTGCTGTCTCATACAGTGTGATGCTACATGATGTCATAATCCAGAAGACCCAAAGTGTTAAAAGTATGTCTAAAAATCATGCATTGTGTTAAATTAAGTGTCCCTTCATTATGAATTTTTGTGCATGAATTTTATGAGCTATTGTGTTGAAAGGACCTTTGTTTTTTCCTTTGGTGAGAATTGTGGATGGTAATGTGAGATACAGGGGTGCTGATAAATCCTAAGCCCCACCAGGAAGGAAACAAGCTAATGTTTCTGTTAGAATGGCGTGAATTTTCTTCGGTGCCTTGCCTTGCAGGAAATAAAACTTGACAGCTTGTGTCTCAGTGCTGATATCGCGTGTGTCCCTGACATGGTTCCGAGTGTGTTTCCATCCTGGTCGGGCTAAGGACTTATCAGCACCCCGGTAGTGTGGGAGTAATTACTGTGTTGCAGTATCCCATTATCCTTCTTGTTTGTGTGCTGTCATTTGATTTATTTGATAATGTTTATGTTCCTTTGCGGTAATGACAGGCTTGAAGACATGTTATTCTCCCTTTTTTTTAAACAGGTTTAAAATTCTAGAGCTGCATAATTTCTTTGGTGTATTGTATTATTGGTGTTCGCATTGTAATTTTTGATTTCAGAGTAGTCTGTGGAAGTGTTCACTGAATTTTGCTGAATAGTACAGAAGACTTTACTCAAAAATGTTATCTGCTCAGTAGGGTGCTCACATTAAACCCTACCCCATCACACTGATGGCATCTGGTCTGTAAAAGTGTTAACAAAATTTCTAATTGTTATGAAATGGTATCTGTTCACCATCCATCAGGTGGGGGCAGGAATAGTTTCTCCATTCACACCAGTGTCTGTGATGATGTGCATCCAATAATAAAAGAAAAATATCTGTAAAATAACTGCCTTGGAAGACATGACAAAACAGTATAACAGTGGATTTGTAGTGTTAGGTTTGTCATTATAGAAGGGAGATAAGTGTTGGTGTTGCAGTAAGTGTGATGTTTGTTTGTTTCACATAAACCTCTCAATACTTGTGATGTTCTGTGGCATATTGGCTAAACTTCTGTTTTGCATGCATTGGCAAGAGTGGATGTTGGATATATTTAGCATTTAGATCTTTTCATTGTGTTCCTGGAGAGTAAGTTGTTTGTTGTCATGTTTGTAATAATTTGATACAATTTCAGCTGTAGTGGAAGACTCACAGAAGGCGTACCAGGATGCATTTGAAATTAGCAAGGCTAAAATGCAGCCCACTCACCCAATCAGGCTTGGCCTGGCACTAAACTTCTCTGTCTTCTATTATGAAATCCTCAATTCCCCTGACAAAGCGTGTCAGTTGGCGAAACAGGTTGGTTGGTTGGTTGATTGGTTGGTTGGTTGGTTGGTTGCTTGGTTGGATGGTTGGTGGGTTGGTCTGTATTAGGAAGTAGCACTGCTTTCAGAACAGTTGTGACCCAGTTGCTACATGGACATAGTAATTCATTGCTTATTGAACATGACAACACTGTGCCTACTATCTGATTGTATGTCCTGTAGGACTTGCACTGCGTCACTTCTGTCCTAAATGTGTGATGTATCAATGTTCAGTTTTCTATTTAGGAACACTGTGCTGAAGTGAGGCTGGTCGAAAGGAACAAATGGCATGTCTGCAGTACTCCCACCCTAAATATGTAAAGCATAGAACATTGATGAATAGTACAATCTTTTTACATTCTTTTTGCCTTGCCAGCGGTAGTGGAGGATTCACAGAAAGCTTACCAGGAAGCCTTCGACATTGCAAAGTCAAAAATGCAACCAACACACCCAATCCGTTTGGGTTTAGCCCTAAATTTCTCTGTTTTCTATTATGAGATAATCAATTCACCTGCGAGAGCTTGCCATCTTGCTAAACAGGTAGGACGTCTTATTGGCCATTAACATGGAGTGTTACATTTGTGTGTTTGTCCCAACCTTCATAAAGTGTTACGTATAGCTGAGTAAAATAGAGAAACTACTTGTAGCTGTTAATGTGGCACAGGCTCCATTAGAGCTGCCTCATAGCTGATGAAGTTGGAAGTAGTGAAATGAATAGTGCAATTAATGAACCCAACTGATGCAGGGCATTTATATTTACAAGAGGAATGGGCCTGTTTTGGGATACTGCAGAAATTTCTTTTATGGGTCTTGCTATTGTGACATAAGAACTGAAGTTAAAGACTGCAAATGGGTTCTTATTCCATGTGATGCATTGGTGAGGTAAGGAAATTGAAACCATCAGAACAGTGAATTTTATGGAGTGCTACCCTGCAGGGAGAGAAGAAATTGGGGGGAAAGTCTCTAGTGTCAGAAGGAGGGCTGACCAACAAGTGCCAAATTGCACTCAATTTTTCTAATTGTTCATAAATGGTTAAAGAAAGTTAAATAATCCTACTAGGTACCTCATATGGTCCCATTTGAACATAAAATGTGTCTAAATCTTGTGTAGTTAAGATGATAACATCACATGACCTGTGTGTTCGTAGGTTTGGTGCTAATGGTCCAAGTTTTTCAGCAGTATAATCCTACACCTACTTTTTATGCAAATAAGATGGTGTGGTGCTCTTGTCTACGATAGTTCACGAATAGATATCTGATTATTTTGAATGTCACAGATCTGTTGGAAATTATTCTCTATTTTACTAAACAGGTTGAAATCTTGCATTTGAAGAATTGTATCATAACATGTAATCACAGCATGTAGATTCCTCTTATGACTGCTAACTGCATTTTTGTGTGGTTGATACTTCTTTGTTTAAGACCACTAGATTAACAAGTTGTTTGTGAATTGTGTTCATTTGGAAAATAAAGTATTCTGAGTTAAAATTTCTGCAGTGCAAGGACTGTGGCCATTTAAAACCATTGAAAGGGGAGAGAGGATAGATCTTGGACCAAGCCGAGAGGAAATGTACGATTTGGATATGAATGACCCCTTTTAGTTGCATTCTCAAAATTGTGAAGAGCTACAATTGGCTTCAGCATGTCTGCCTGTTTACATGTACACACGTCGAATAACTCTGATCCCAAAGGATGGTGTTTCATGAAATTTTATATATTAATATTTTTCAAAAATCTGTTGAGAAGATTGAAGTAGATTAACGGGTACTTGACCAGAAGACCTGTGTACATTAATGATAATAGTTCACTGAATTCTTCTAAAAATCAGAAATGTTTTCAGACACAACTCGTAGAGAAAATCAAAATACACTTTTTATGTGCAGTAAATTTTTCCAAAAATTTTTTATTTATGAGATAATGTGGAAAAATATGGCAGAGTGAAACTGGCCACAGATGACACTATAGTATGGCACATGTGCTCTGTGTGCTGGCTAAGTCTAAAGACACACACTTTTAATATGTAATAGTTATTGCTTTACAGTGGCAACAGTATTTATGTGAATGCATGTCAGTGTTATATTGTACGTTGCCTTTCTTTTGCAAGTCTCACACAGTAGAAATGGTTCATATTGTGTGGTATTACATAGGTGAAATCTTTCTCTTGGTCAGATTATAGGTGTATGTTCAGAGCAGATGAACTCATGAGAAAATGAAACTCATTAATTCACTGTCTGTAAGTCATATGTGCCTATGTGTATCCCTGACAGCTGCTGCAACCCATATAAAATTCACAGGTTATGTGAAATTGTAAATTTTGTGCTATTATTCTAATGAAGTAATTTGGTCTTAGGATCACAGATACCCATAACTTTCTTCAAGCCATTCCAAAATTTCACAGAATTCACAATCAGCCCCGGAGTTTTATATTGCCTTCCAACACCAAGTGGTGAACTGAAACAAACTGCTTGTATGGAATGCTGTTCCTTTGCAGAAGAAAGTGCTGCGTGTGTGTAGCTCTTAGCAGTACCACAAACAAGGATGTAAAGTGACCCACATGTAGGATGTCAATACACGTGGGTCATTGGTCTTGGCCGAGTTAAAAATTATTTGCAACTATAACATCTGTTAATGTATGAACTTCAGCTGTTTGCTAGTGAAATAAAGTTCCAGGATCACTTAGATTTGGAAAGAATAATGCCAGGCAAATGTAACACACTACTCAGTTGCCCTGATCACCCTAGTATTTTTTTACATTTACAGTTCTTCCCCCTCCCCGTACAGTTGTGTTCTCTTGGTAGCAGTTGAAGGTTGTCATCATACGCAGTGGAAGTGCCGAATCTGTGCTTAGGGTATGGTTGCTTTTGTTTTCGGTATCACTGTGAACTTGACAAAAGTATCAGATTAGGGAATTGAAATTTACTCATAGTATTAAAGTAAGTAAAATGGGGAATGACAGTTGCAGTAACAACCTGAATCTCTAGTACTGTATGTCCACGTTTTTTTAATGGCCATCACTACTATGCATATTGGCAAGAGGATGTAGTAAATTGCATAATGTTTGGGTGTTATCTTTTTGGTTCATGATGGGAAACTGAAAAGTACCTTTGTATCTGGATGGGTGAGACCAGCCTGTATTTAGCATTTGTGATCCATTTAACATCATGCTCTACCATTCACTTGCAGCTTACATTATGGTGTGTTTGCAAATTAGTAATACAGTAACTATAGCTTGTGTGTAGTACTGAAGTGTAGTAGAGTAAGTTTTGTGTTTGGATACAGTGAGAAACTGATTTGCCAGCTTGAACACAGTGGCTTACATGTCTCTTGGTTTAATTTCATTGTTTTGTATTGTTGTATTATATGAAAATCCATACAGCAATACATAAAACTTAACATTTTGATGGTGTATTGTGTATATATGGACCCATTTTTCTGAGTTCTTTAGAAATGTTGAGCTGCATGTGGTTAGTAAATGAAGCTGTTACTGAACTGCATGCTGTGTTGCTACTTACATGCACACTGAACCCTGCCTCACAGTTTGGTCTTCTGACTGTCAGGTTTCTTGAATGTGCAGAAAGAATATAGGTGATTATACAACTCCTTGACCTACCAGAGGAGTTTGCAGACTCACCTACATCACTATGCATCTTGACATGTGTAAAGTACAGTGACTGACATTTTATGCAGAACGTTTTAACTTACGTTTAATAAACTGCTGTGTAAGGACACTGTCAAGTACTGATTGTATTTAGCATTGGTGTTAAATGAGCGAATGAGATTGGGGCTTTGGTGGAATGATACTGACAAAACCAAAGTATTTCAGAAAAACTTGTCTCTTTGCCACTTCAGTCACAACAAATCCCATGTGGACTGGCCTAGGATTGAACCTGAGCCTGTGTGGTGAGAGGCCAGTGACTAACCATGTGAGTCATGGTGTGGTTGCCCCATAGTACATGTCAGGGATATATATGTTACACATAGTTCAAAACTGGAGTTTTTTTTTTTGGGTGGTGGTGGTGGTGGTGAATCATTTTGTGATGGTAGAATGGAAGTATATATAGCTCCTCTCATTTATTGCATCAGCCGTGTTGGAAGCAAGAGGTCAGTTTCACATCTTGGCCACATTACCCACAGGGGAATGGCCCTTGGTACCCTTAGTAGGTTGGGCAGGCCCCATAGCCACTCTGGAAGCTTTGGGGTAGAGATATATCTTGTCTTTATTTGGATTTGATACACAATTCCTTAGTCATCCAGCCCATTGTCTAGTCAGTAGAGTGACTGAGCTATCTCTGCTTCCATTTGAATTCGTAGTGTCAGTAGAAATTTGAATGTTGAAGATGTTAGTGATCTATGCACTTTTACTACTAGTGATGCACATTTACAGTAGTGTTTAGAGTGTTGTAATGGGTGTGGCAGTGGTAATGAAATGTGTGCTGGGTACATTCAGCCAACAGACAGATTTCACAGCAGGACGTTATCACAGTAATGTGCTTCGTCTTTTACCGAAGTTAAACATTTGTGTCATGCATAAATTCATAGAGACATTTTGGTCTATGTTAGGTGGCCAAATGACCCAGACTTCCCAAAATCAAAAGAAAGGTTTCTAGACCTTGTATGCCATATGCCAGCAAGACATTACTCTTGTCTTAAAGTGGCTGTGTGTTTTTATTAAGTTAAGATCATGTGACATTGGTAGATGAATAGAATACGAACATGAAGGTTTTGTGGCACGATGCTGATGACAACAGCAAAGCACTTAAGCAAAGACTGTCCCATTGTCACTTTGTCCACCACAGATGCCACATGAACAGGCCTGGGATCAATCCCAGACCTCCATGCTGAGTGGCTGATGAAGTATATAAGAAAAGTATAACTAGCTACCAGCACAGTTTGTTCAGAAATGATGTGGAATGCACTGTTAAAGGCCAGGACAATTGTCTAGGGCAATTTCGATAGTTGTTGCTTGATCATTAGAAACTGTGTTAATTTTGTTGGTCAGAGTTCACTAAACTGATTGTATTTCGTAATTTTTATACAGTTACATGTCACAAAAAGTTTAGCTATTAATGCAGCATAATTGTTGTCTGTCGTGGGATCAGAAAACAACACTTTACATGTGATGTTTCCTGTCCAAGTATGTGTGATAAAGAATCCAAGTGAACATACTACATATTTCTGTTGCCACAGCAGTTGAGTAGTGTAATGTTCATAATTATGGTGAAGTTTATTGATGCATTCACATTTTCTTTCATATTGAAACTTGAAAGTCAGACTTTTGACGCTGTTTTCTTCTGAAAGGAATGTTTGATTTGGTAATGTGTAAGAAAAGTGCATTATTTTGTAAACTGAAAGGTGATGTTTCCATGATACAGATTTGTAGTATGTTCTAAACATATATCACAACACACTGCTTTTTGTGTCTCTTGATATGTAGTAAAAGTGGTCAAGGCCAATGTTAGTATTTGTTACACTTACGACACACACTGATTGAATTTGGACCAGCTACAAGTAATAAATGATGGTCAATTGAAAATGTTTTCTTTAAGTTTGGTGTTCTGTGTTGACATCTTGCATGAATATATATATTTATATGTGTAAAGTAATTATGTTGATTGTGACCCGTATTAATTAGTCCTTGAAATGTGTTAAGCATTTGCATTTGTAATGCGTGCATAACGTCCATTTTGGTTGGCCCAGCACAGGGGTTCCTGCACAGGAAAACACAAGAACATGATTGTATGTTGTTGCCTTGCATGGGGTTTACAGTGGTGATCTAGCAACAATATTGAGAATCTCTGTCTAAGATGTAAATTTATACTTGTTATTTTTCTCTGATTCAGAAATTTTGCAATCAGTGTTGCACTTTTTTTTTTAATGTACTAACTTAGATAATCTTGGTCATATGGATGAGCTCACTTGTAATTTGGAATTTAATGGGACTCACATTCTGTTCTTTGTCCTGTATTTCCAATGTCTAATAGTGAAACAATACCTTAATTTGTGTTTGTAGGCATTCGACGATGCTATTGCGGAACTTGACACATTGAATGAAGACAGTTACAAGGACTCCACGCTCATCATGCAGCTCTTGAGGGACAACCTCACGCTTTGGACCTCTGACACACAAGGGGATGGAGATGAACCCCAAGAGGGTGGTGATAATTGATCTGGCCCTCTCGAAGAACCCCCGAATCCCCGTTCCACATAATTATATAAAATATACAAAAATAATCTTTTCTTTCCTCCAGTTCTTCATTCCTCCCAGCCCTTCCCTTCTTGATCCCATCCCCCCTCTCACTTTCTCGGTCAAGTCGGTATATATATATATATATATATATATATATATATATAAAATAAGACAAAAATAAATTCACATACACATCTACACACATGCAAACACATTTAAGACAAACCTAACTAATCTACATTCTGAATGATCCATGTTTCCAGAGATTGGCAGTGAAGTATATGGATGGGTTAGCATTTCTTGTGAAGGCTGTCCTTTCCATTTCTCTGAAAGAAACGCTGGCTAAATTGCATGCACCAGGAGTCTTATGTTTCTAGTGCGATAGTGGCATTAATGAAAGTAGCAGGTTGCATATGTCATGGTTGTTTCATTTTAATTAGTCCACATTCATGTGGGTAATTGGAAGTGGGTAATACATACTGGTTTTTCTGTTAAAATATGATTTATTCTTGTTTCCAAATTATGCGAAAAATTTAGAAGGGAACACTGAAATTTGATATTGTTTTACAACAAAATGTGGATGCTTCTGCTAGAAACAAAGTCTCAGTTGGAAGAACAAGTATGCATGGAATAGTACCACTAAGGGAGTTGTAAACGAAGTTGTGTGTGATTTTGTCTTCATTGTCAAATTTGTCGTTGCATTATTTTCTCTATCCCATGCTGTAAAGAAAGTAAGTCACCGGATGTTTTATTATTGCCTTGAGAAGCCAATAAAAAGCCAAATTATTCAAATCTGTGTGCAAAATAATAAATATGTAAGGAGATTTTGGATCCTGTTATTTATATTAGAACTAATTGTGAACCATAATTATTGATTTTATAGACCACTGTTAAGTAAATACTAAATAATGTCTAAGTAATGGAAAATTTGCTAATCCTTATACATCTGCCATATTACATCCCCAGACTGTTGAACACATTTCTGGTACATGTTAAAATATATTTAATTTGTTCAGCTGTCAAGATTTTAATAAATTAATTGGAAATGTCTTAAATTTTCAAGTTCCCGTGTCTCCTGTACTGGTTGTTTTGCCGTTGTTTTTTTTGTAAGACTGAGTTTTTGTGTCCTGGACTTGCTGAATTCTGTGTTGTTCACCTTTCTGGTTGCTCCAGCTTTGTTATTCACAGTTCTGCAAAGTGAGAGGGATTTTGGTGTAATATTTTATTGTAGCTGTTCGAAAGCTGATAAACACCGTTGTGATTCCTTGTCTAATGCTGATGTGCAGAACATATATAGCTTTGCCAGATTTGCTCAAAATTTCTTCTGGGTTATCAGTCATACATGGTAGCACTTTTTAATGAAAAAGTTTCTCTGCCACAACAGTTTGTGACTTTGTACAAGAGAAGTACAATCCATTATTTGCAAGGTGATTTTAAATTACTGTTTTTTATGTTGAGGAAAGGTCAAAACAGAAATGGCTATCCATGCCAAGAAATTTTGTATTGTTCGAAGATAATATTAATTGGTAGTATCAACTGAAAGATATATGAGTGACAAGTGGTAGGTAGTATTGTATGCTTGTACCAGTTTTAGACAATTGTATCTGTTAACCAGTAAAAAAAGAAGAAGCTTTCTACTCGAGATTCTTTGTAGAATTCTGGGTCACTTGTATGTTGAAACATAAACTCCTAGCACCGTATGCTGCATTGAAATTTAACTCTTTCCATCTACTCCATTTTTCCAGTAATATCATTTGGCATTCATGTATATGTTATAATTCATCTGTGAAGATAAAACCCTTTAAATAACCAAAGAAAATACAAGCTACTTGCTGGATAGCTTATTTGAAAATTGATTTTCCATTGACAGTCTCCTCCTCTCAATTTGATGTGGAATATGTTGTGTTGTGATTTTTCCTTTCTTTTTGTATATGGTGTATGTGCCTTTCACCTGTAAGGCCTAAAGTATTGTGGAATTCAGTTTACAGATTTAGTTTGCAAACTTATTTTTTCATGTCAAAACCAGTGTTTGTGTGTCACAGATAACAATATTACTTGGTGATGAAGTGGGCCATTTTGTGTCCAGTCTTTGTATATGCAACTTTCTGACACATGGTAGCCTCATGTTGCACGTCAGTTCTCCCCAACCCCTTGAAATTGTTATGCTTTGCTAGTAATTCATCAGATTTAAACATGTACTGGCTGCTGTTACCTTAATTTGGGTCAGAATTTAGAATATTTCTGTAGGCTCATTTATTTCATGTACTTCCGAATTCACCTACTCTAAATTTCAAAATTTCTATTCTATTCCTATTTTTTCGCAGTGCATCATTGTAACATTATTAATGCTAAACGTAGTGATCTTATGTTTATACTTCGTAATTAATGCGTTTCAAAGAGGTGGTGTTTGTAAATAAAACTGTAAAATTAATGTAGAAGACTTGTTTAAAGTGTTAAATTCCTGAACACTCCTCCGCTTCATTCTTGTTAATGTTCATTGAACTTCGTGATATATTTGTTACTGTGTTTGGTGTTTTTTTTTTTTAAACTTAGATTTCCATGTGGAATACATCTTAATGGACTAGATTGAAGCAGTGCTTGCCTGAGACAGATTTAGCATTCCATTCTGAAGTGATGTTCACGTGGGCCATTTTCATACAGTGAGCTTTTATGGTTTTGTAACATTAACCCTTAGCGTACCTTATTAAATCCCATCTGTAAATCCCAGCTCGCCGAATTATTCTGCGGGGGTATTTCAATTTTGTGCATGCTTTTCGAAAAACTTGAATATTTCGAGAACTAAGCGAGATAAATTTGTGAAACAAAACGCAATTTGTGGGGAAAGAATCAGACATTGCTCAGGATGCCTTAAAAATGCTGTAATGTCCTTATTGTATATTGGAGAACATTATCCATGTTCTTTTACTTACTTTGTGGTCGAGGCTCTAACAATTTGCACGGAGAATGAAAGAAAATGTCTTATAAATCGTTTTTTGTGTGGTAATCTTCAAAACAACTTCGGTCCACACAAAGCGCCACGTCACACTTGAAACATTTGAATGGCAGGGTTCACATCACGCCCCTCGCTGAACTCGCAACAAAGCCGCTGCTAGAATTGCTTATTGCTGGTCGTCCCACAGGCATGGATGGTCGTGGCCCATGCCCAGACCGTGCCGGCATCTCTCTGATAAGGGTGAGATGAAAGTCTGTGTGAAATTTTCTTCCCACCACATGAAGATAAAAGAATGTAACTGTTGACAATGGTCAGATCTAACAGGTGGAAAATAGCTTTTTTGTCCACTTCCATGTTCGGCGTCTGGCTATGTAGCTATTGGCCATCCTATCCGAATAGTCAGCGTGCCCCATGTGATAGTTATAATCTGCCACAGTTGCCAGCTTTATCACTTTCCCGTGTTCATCACGATAATAGCCTTCTCTGGGTGGATCATGAATGTTTGTCAGGAGGCACACGTCTCTTGTCCTTCCACGCCACAGCCGTCAAGTCACCTCTGGTCCTTACTTGAATGTCACCACGTTTCAGTCTCAGTGTCTTGGGTTTGAGGTCCTTGCGCATGCCCTTTCTATGTAGCCTAACCGTCCCACAACAGAAAATTTTCTTCTGTGCCAAGTCGTCATATAGGTCAGGGGAGGAAAAAAAAGTTGTCCATGTACAGTTTATGGCCAAATCCTCCTAAAACCCTTGTCAGATTAGTCACTGTATCGTGGGTTGCTGTCAGGTGTTGTGCCGCCCTTTGTCTGTCTTTACCGAGGTAAACATTCATGTCTCATGTATATCTAGTAGAGTCGCATAGTTTGAACATTTTGATGCCAAAATGTTTGGGTTTTTTCGGGATGTACTTCTTGAAAACTATCCTTCCCTTGAATTTCACAGTGACTTCATCTACTGCCAAATATTCGGAAGGGTTGTAAAATTTTGAAAAGTTCATCCTTATAATTTCAAACAAGTCTCGTATTTTCCACAGTCTGTCATCTGTTCGTTCAACTCCATTCCTATTATTTTCCTTGAAATGTAGAAAGCATAGTATGTGATAATATGTAGCACGTGCCATCATTTGTCCATAGAATGGAGTGCGAAGCTGTTCCATTTTCGTGTAGTAGTCCTCCAGTCTGCCTTGAACTGTATGTCCCATCTTTAATGTCAGAGCCAAAAACGCAAACATTTCCACTTCTGTCACCTCACGTTCGGGAGAATGTCTGTCGTCAGAATTTTCTAAGAACTGGTGATTGTATCGATTCGTCTCCACAACCAGCAAAGTAATAATTTCCGCGAAGAACAGCAGCAGAATGCTATGTGGAGTGGACTTGCTCGTTACTTGTGCAGCTTCCCTGCTTTTCCTGTTGGGAGCCCCAGTAAGGTTTGAACTACACACCTTGGGGGTTGAGGGGGCAGTGTCCACTGAGAGGGTTGTGGCTGTTGACCTGCCACATTACCATCATCATCCTCATCTTCAGAGCTGCTGGCAGAAAAATCTGGTGTTGGAGGATCTGATATGGAAGACCATTGCGAAGGTGGGCATGGCTCGTCGTCCTCCGTGTCCTCAGAAATGTAATATTTCTCCTCGTTGCTGTCTGAATCCATTACGGATTTCTTGTATTTGATTCCGAGACATCAGACGAGCCCGTTTCACATGCGAAATGACACTTTCCATTGCCGAAACTGTAGCACCACTGCTGGTTGTAACAAAAAACTCTCAACTGACATGTCGCAAATTCTGCAAGGGAGTGGGGGAAAAATGCTCTTTCCCCTACTTACCAATACTTACCCAGCTGCCTGTTACTAAAATAGCATAGTTTTATGACCCAACATTCCATTCCACTAACTAAATGCAAGGCTGAACTAACTGCACAATATGCTTTCAAGACTTATGACACTTATGCATTCATGGCTAATTTGGGTAACCTGGGTAGCTGGCAAAGTGTTTACACACAACTGTGACACCAAAAACCACCCTGCATCGATACAGTTTTGAAACATTGTGCAGCAAATAGAAAGAGATGGCTTTCAGCATTGCCAAATGTAGGTCCATATATATATGACGACAGCATTTCTGGCTTTACTAGGAGCTCCATATATATACGACAGTAGCCTAAGGGTTAATGGAAATGCAGAAATGAAGTTTATTTGTAGGATTATACAGGTGAGAGGTTCAGAGTGGCTGTTGATCTTGCGAAGAGTTAGCTGTGTCATGTTGTAACAGTATTTCTCCTTACAGTCCTTCCACATGTTGGGATGACTTGGAAATGACTTCCGTATAACTATGGTGACATGTGGTAGGAAGAGGTGGTTACATTGGTAGCATCCTGCTAGATCATTCCCATATTTGTACTGCTGCTGGTGTGAAGTATGGGATTTCATCAGTTACTTAAGCTGTAACAGTGTAGTGTTATAGTAGTAGGTTTGAAGTGACCAGGGTACATGCATTTACATGTCTTATTTTCTTATACCCACTTTTGTCGAAGCTTTTAATTTGGATTTGTACATAAACAATTAGGGAAGTGTGGTCGAAGGAACAAGGTTGCAATAAGAAGTGATTTTACGTTGTATTATTCCGGAGGTTAAAAGGCTGAAAGAGCCATAGCAGTAGTGGTGCATACAAGCATGGTGACAAGTGTTGCGAAGATTGTGTGTAATGGCAGAATTATTGCTCTTGAATAAATGGCAGAAACCAGTATTTTGTTAATGCAGGTGTACATGCCAACATCTGAGTTAGGGTGACTAAGTGGAAGAATTGTGACAAACACCACCATAATGGGAGACTGGAACATTGTGATTGGAGGTAAATTGTATCGAAACATTATTGATCTACGTGGACTGGGAAGGAGAAATAAGAGAGATCAAAATACTTATTGACTTCTGTTAAAGGAATGGATGTATCATCAGCAGCATATGGTTTAACAAGTCTGAGAGAAGATTGTACACCTGGAAAGCACCAGGAGATTGAAATTGATATCAGTTGGATTACATACTTGTGAAGCATTGGTTTAGAAACTATCAAGTGTGTGCAAACACTTCCTGGGGCATATAGTGACTGACTTCAACATTCTGGTTGTGAAGAACAGTACAAGATTGAGGAAAATCATGATGCTCCAAAAAAGCAAAAACCAAGATGGGATGTGGAGAAGTTATATGCTAAATGACAGAAAGTGTGAGATACTCCAGAAGAGAAACTTGGTGAAAGTGGGAATGTGGAAGTGCAGTGGAGCAATATCAAGAAATGTCTGTGACTGAGAGTTACTGGGAGAGTCCAAAGGAGAGCAAGAAAGCTGTGGATTATGCAGGAAAGGATTAATGAAATGGATGAACACAGGAAGTGTAAAAATGTCAACCATAAAGAAGGATTTAATGTACATGAAGATGATGGAACTTGCAGACTGAAGTGGAAGAAGCTATCAATTAGATGAGGGATAGGAAGGGTACAGGAGATGATTATATTCTTGGGAATGTCCTCAGACTGCTGGGAGATGATGGTCCCAGATTAATGATACCACTGACCAACAACATGTATGATTTTGAAGAGTGGTCCGGGGATTTCTTTGAAGTTACAATTGCCTTAACCAAAAGCCAAAAAATGCAGTGACCATTGCAGTCGGTCTCATGGCATATATAGCAGAGACAGCGAGGATACTAAGAAGAAGGATTGAAAGGAAGATGGAGGATGTGCTTGGAGAAGATTAGTTTGGATTTAAAAGAGGAAAAGGACTGAGGTATGCAGTTAGGATGTGCAGAATAATATCAGAATGACTTTGGACAAAGATGAGGAATTGTGTGCTTGCTTCATAGTTTGGCAGACGGTATTTGACCTGCAAACTGGACCAAATTAATGCAGATCCTAAAGGGAACTGGTATCAGCTGGCGACAAAGAAGACTGATTAACAAATCATACATGGGTCAGAGTCTTACACTGAAACTGTACTAAAGTGAGGCAAGAAGGGTGGAGGTTTGAAGAGGAGTTAGACAAGGATGCTGTTTGTTGACATTTCTATTCAACTTGTACAGCAAATACCTTAACAGGAAGCTTTTGAAAGTTTTGGAGACTTCAGACTAGGAGGAGAAGTAATTTGTGCTGTAAAATACACAGATGACCTTGGGCTTCTGGCAAAGAAAGTGGTGGTGCTACAGGGCATGCTGGACTGAAAGATTTAAAGTGCTGTGAGATGGAAATGAATGTGGAAAAAACTAAGGTAATGGGGATATCAGCACCACTGTCTCCAATACAGGATGTGGTCTTATCAAAAACAACAGTAGAATGTGGAATATTTCAACTGTTCGGTTAGCATGATAAATTTTGCAAGATATATGTGTGAAGTTAAATCCAGGATTGTCACAGCAAAACCAGCATTCAAACAAGAAGAAGGCTGTTATTGCCAGCAGGTTGGACTTAAAGTTAAGGAAGAAAATGTGAAGTTCTACATTTGGGGCATAGCATATGGTGCTGAAGAAGAATGGAGTTTAGTTGGACTGATTGTGTGAGAAATGAGAAGTGTTGTGTAGAGTCAAGGAGGAAAGGAATATCCTGCAAAGAATAAAAAGGAAGAAGGCTGACTGGATTGGTCACGTTTTGCATAGGAGCTGCCTTCGAGGACACCGTATTGAAGGATCGGGGGGGGGGCCAGCCGTGATGGTAGGGTGAGGAAGAAAATGTAAGCAGCTGCTGGACGACCTTAAGGAAAAGGGTGGATACATTTGGAGGATGCAGTAGATAATACTCTGTGGATAATTGTTTGGGAGAGGCTTTGGACCTTTTGCAAGGCAGACTACAGAATGAAGAATGATAAAGAACGAAGTATAGGATAGTTGAACCAGGGTTGGAAGGAATTTATTTGAAAAAAGAAAGGATATCTTCCATTGTCTCATAAAGGACTAAATGATGGCATCTGGTTAGAATAAACACCAAACTCAAATGTTCAGTTCTAAAAGAAATGGAAATCTACAGGAAGCTTGCAGCAATATATGGACAGATCTTATATCTGGTATCCAGAGTCTGGTCCTTGAGGAATAATATTGACAAGAATTAACACAGTATGTATATAAGACATGAATTGCTGAGTGGTTGAGACGTGAGATTGAGGTTCTCACAGCGATGACAATTTAAGTCTTCTGGGATATTGGTGTCGTGCTGATGGGCAATTGGATACTGACAGTGTGGAAGACCATCATCCATGTTCAAGGTCTAAGAAATCCAAGAATGTTAATTGTGCTGGGAAAAATGGATGTGTGGTATAGGTAAGGGTAACTTGCAGTAGCAAGCCAATGTAGATGAATACCAGTTGGCAGTGTCCAATTTCAGAAGGCATAAATGCTCAGTTCTGACGCTGAGGCTTGGTCCGAAATGTGTGGTGATGCAGTGTTCGTAAGCAGATTTAATCATCCGATCACTTCTGAGGCTAGGTGCGCACTGGCAACTTTAGTTGCCTGGATGGAGAACACTGCATTATACGAGCGCGCGCACTGGCAACTTTTCTGTTGTGGCAACAGAAAAGTTGCTGCTGCAGCTGACATTCTCTAGGCAACAGAATGTTGCTGATAACGATAGGATGCACATGTTTCAGTCTGTCCGCGCACACTGGGAACTAAACAGTTGCTTGCTAGCTGCAGTAAGGCACAAACCTTGTGCCTTGTGTCATATGGCTATGTCTGTCGTAGAGGACGTAGAAAAGTTAATATGCGAGGTGGAGAGACCACCACCTTTGTATAATAAAAAATTGGAAGAATATAGCGACAGAAATCTGAAGGATAAATTGTGATACAAAGTTTGCAAGTCACTCGTCACGAACTGGAGCGAGCTTCCAGCTCTTGTTCATGTTATTGGGGAGCATGCTGCTGATAAAATATTGGGCAGCAGCGTACAAACTATAAAGAAAAAAAAAACAGAGGCTTTAGTAGTTGCTAGTAAGGAGATTGGACTAGAAGTAGATGCTGAAAAACTAAGTACATGGTCATGTCTCGAGATCAGAATGCGGGACGAAGTCACAATATAAAGATTAATAATAGTTCCTTTGAAAGGGTGGAACATTTCAGATATTAGGGAACAAATCTAATGAATCAAAATTCCCTTCAGGAAGGAAATAAGTGCAGATTGAAGTCACAGAATGCCTGCTATTGCTTGGTGCAGAATCTTGTCTTCCAGTTTGCTATCCAAGAGTATAGAGGTTAAGGTACACAGAACTACAGTTTTCCTATTTTGTAATGGTGTGAAACTTGGTCAAAATAAAAAGTGACCACACGACTCCCACTGTTAACTCACTCTCGAAACTTACACCTGTAATCAGACTTTGAAAAGAAAACGGAGGGACAGTTTTAATGACAGTGAATGTATTTTGTGAAACAATTTATTTTCATGAAAGAAATATTGGCGCTGGTAAGAAACAAATGTTACATTTTACCACACTGCCAGGGAACTGACCCTTGTGTTAAAGTGAATTACTTTGCGAAATACTCTCTTACAGCAGTGCCTCTAACGCTGCCACTTGTTCCAACAGGCTGTACACTTTCCACATTCATACAAAGTGTCGAACTGAATGCCATCAATTTCCATATATAATTGTGTAGAACGCAGCAAGCTTTTAAGATGTCACAAAAGTCAGGTCTTACATCAACTGGTCTATGGAATATTCACCATTTATTAGCCAAAATTCCAGAGGTGCATTCGACTATCCTATGTGCTCTTGACAACCTGTAGTTTTATATACGTTTCAGAAATGTTAACTTTTTGTTGGGATATGCAACCGCCTTATGTAGTATGCAGTCTACAAGTCCGGTTAGACGCTGAGCCAGTTGGTGACTTGACTAATTACACTGACCATATTGACACCACAGTTCTTGATGATTGTTGCACTATAATTTACTCTATGTACACATTTCATTAGTACGTTTCCTCATTGAAAACTGCACTTACTGTAGGATTCCCCCTATGAAGTAGACACGCACTTACGCCACTGCTTGAGAGCGTAGTTGGTGGTCAACTAACGTTGCAAATTGAACTACAAGTTATTACTTGTTCCCTATGAACAAGCACTGTAACTTCTGCCTTATGCAGAGGTGAATAAGGTATTGTGCCTCCCTAACGATATTCCAGCTTAACCGTATCCTGCTCGCAAAGACACTACAACACAACCCCCCCAGCCAGAAGCGAAGCAACACCACACAAAAATGGCCCCCCTTCACTTACATTGGAAGAGAGACCACACACATAACCAACATCTTTAAGAAGGCAGACATAAAGATAATCCTACGCACCAACAACAATCTTCAAAACCTGTTAATGCACAAATCCCAACCCCCAGACAAATACAGCAGATCTGGTGTGTACAAACTAACATGTCAGGAATGCAACAAGGCATATGTAGGTCAGACCGGCAAAGCTTCAACCAGAGGTTCAAAGAACACAGGAATGCGTTCAAATCCAATAGAAACACATCGAATTACGCCAAACACGCTCTAGATCACCAACACCCATTCGGCCCCATACAAGAAACAATGCAAATTTTGCAATATCAAAGAAAGGAACCCACCTCAACACCATAGAAAGATTTTTCATTTACAAAGAATACTTAATCAACAACCACATAAACGACGAATTCAACATAAACCCAAACAAAATCTTCGAGGCCATACTGAAATCAAAAGAACAATAACCCCACCTCACTCCCCCCCCCAC
>Ga0123355_10004750_pt1 | contig 19760 bp, 16 predicted proteins | sample TergutEmb28metaG_3_FD_89872 | JGI IMG/M metagenome (GOLD analysis project Ga0123355, IMG submission 89872) | Embiratermes neotenicus P1 segment gut microbial communities from Petit-Saut dam, French Guiana - Emb289 P1 | ecosystem: Host-associated > Arthropoda: Insects > Digestive system > Gut ...
CATACATACATACATACATACATACATACATACATACATACATACATACATACATACATACATACATACATACATACATACATACATACATACATACATACATACATACATACATACACATCATTTGGATCACAGTTGTGTGTGTGCTTTTGTCGTGTGTTTGTGTCCCCATGTCTACGAAGAAACCTTGTGACGGGCCTGCATGAGAAGCATTACGAAAATCCACAAATAAAAGGCCGAAATCCTTTAGTTGCAATGAATGGTAGCATCATACAGGAATAATCTCTAATTATCAACTGCCCCTTTATAACCATTTAGACCGCAAAATATTTTGTTCAAAATCTACACTGAAAACGTATTTGTGTCTTTGGAGGCACCAATTCACTTGGGTCCAATAAAGAATTATCCTAAATAACTGGTATACTAAAGTTAACAATAACATCAAGTGTTTCTGCACTATATTCTCACTCCTATGATCTTATTTTACTTAACTTCATTGAGTACAAAATTCTGGCTGATGAATCTTTTATCCCTACTCATTAATTTGGCTGAATTCCATCCCGAGGGTAGTCAAACTGTTTTCATCACATTGCAAACTCATTTCAGACAAGCAAAGTGCCATAATATTGCAGAGAATCGTGAACTATATAAAGCAGCAGGATCTTATGTTCCTCTTATTTGATCGTAAACAAGGAACATAAAAAACTGAACGCACAAACATCGTAACATGTCGGATTCAATTAGAAACTTCATGTCCATTCGTAATGTCAGAAATAAATACAGTAGTGCTACTGCTTCAAACCCGGAAGTTAATGCCTTAATATGCCGCTGAAACATGAATCGAAATATGGGTCACTATGCGACACTAGACAGTGTCAAAGGAAAAGTTGGTATTTCACCTCTGACCAATACCTTCTCTCTGAATTTCCTAAAATATAATTGAGTCTTACTGACGCCTGATTATTGGCGCCCTACTTATTATCAGCGCATGATCGCAGAGTGATCGCTTTTTGCATTAAACGGCTGACGAGGAACGAAAGGGACGCGACCATATGCGGCCTTTGAACTATGAAATCCAGGAAAAGTCTTCTAGAATTAATATCACTGACAGTAAAAACAAAGAACAACGCATACAATGAGTTCATGCTAAGATAAAAGTGATAGAAGGGACGTTCAGAATACTAAATCCTAGAGAAATCTTTTTTAAAATGCAGTAGAATTAAAATATTTAGAAAACACTGACAAATAAACCTGAACGCATAAAACATTAAGAGCAGATGACAATCGGAGAGGCACTGCTACTATTCGCTCCTGAATATTTTCTCTTTCTCTTTCCTATCTAAAAATTAAAATATTAAAATACATGGAACTGTAACTTTTCTGTTGTTATATATTAGTTCACAATTTGTTCTCTCACATGAAGGAAGAACATAGGCTGAGGGTGTTAAGGAATAGGGTGGTGGGGAAAGCAGCTGTGTCTGAAAGGGAAGAACTGAAAGGAAACTCGAGAGATCTGCATGCATACGGAGAAACCTCGTGCTTTCAACTCCTCATCAAATATTATGCAGGTGATCTAATCAAAGAGAATCGGATGAAGGAGGCATGTGACACGTACGGGGAGGAAGATAATTGCATACATGACTTTAGCAGGAAACCCTGAATGTATGAGACCACTTGGAAAATCTAGATTCAGAAGGGAATATACTATTTAAAATGATCTTAAAGAAAGAGGATGGATGGGCTTGAACTGTTTTCATTCGATTCAGGACAGGGACAAGAAGCGGAATCATTTGAAAACACAAACTTTCTCCTTTCTTCTTCTTCTTCTCCTTCTCTTCCTCCTCCTCTTTCTCTTCCTCGAGCATTTCAGTCCGTTGTGGAACTTGGTTTCTAATAAAATACTTCTCTATTTCTTCCAATCTCCCGCAAATTCGTGCCAATTTCTCATTCCCTTTACCTTCAGATACCCTTAGACCTCACCAGTCCATCTATTCAGTGGTCGACCACTTTTCCTTATTCCTTCCATTCTGCCAGGAACTATTGTTTTGGGGATTCTTTCTTAATTAAAACTATCAATATATCCATAACATCTTAATACATGCGACTCTAAAAACTTTAGAATATCTGCCCTTTGTAATATTTATCTCCTTATTTCCTCTTATTCTCCAACTTCCTTCCTCTTTCGTGGAACCATAAATTTTTCTCACAACCTACCTTTCGAATACTATCAGATCATTAATTTCTCCTGAGATCATTGTCCAGGTTGCTGCACCGCACTTTAAGATGGATCGTACGAGGTCATGATCCTTGTGGTTACGTAAAATACGAGGAATTCCGTAAGTAACAGAGGAAATGGTAGCTGGTCAAGGAGTTTGCTCCAGGTAGGTAGGTAGGTAGGTAGGTAGGTGGGTGGGTGGGCAAGTACGTCGGTCGGTAGGTCGGTAGGTCGGTCGGTCGATCGGTCAGTCGTTTGGTCGGTTGGTTGATTGGTTGGTTTGTTACAGTATATAAATTACAAAGAACAGATTGGGAATTCGGCCTCTACTATATATGTTCCCCTTACCACCCTTCCTAAGCTTCCCTTCTATAAATTTCATGTGCTCACAGTCGCAAACAACTGCAATTGAATTACTTCAAAAGCAGTTCAGAAAAGCAATAACAGTCCAGGGTTGTTAATAATGATTCGCCTTTGGCGTGCGGCAACTACTCTAACAGTTCTGCTACGTGGGTAACATCCAGTCTGCAACGACACAATGAATATTGCAGTTTCCATATCTGCACGCCTTGTGGGTTAACCTACATATTAACTTGTTTACGTTGCGCACAACGCCATTTCATTAATCGAAAAAACAGCACATTTTTAAAGCTTGTTATAGTTTGTTAATATTAATCTAGCACGGGTACTGTGATGGTAATTAGACCATCAAAAAATAACAAAGTTGTATGGATCATGTACCTCGTATCTTGACATAGGCCACCTGGTAATATTGACATAGGAGGCTCTGATGATCTCAGCGTGCGTATAGGCTTTGGGAGACAATAAACTCATATATGATTTTAATGGTAAAATCTCTTGGGTAATGCCAATTTAGAACACTGTGAATGAGATAAAACAACAGTATTAAAAAGTGTCCTAAACAAGTAGTTTATGCGGGCGAGGCAGATATTGGCTTAGAATAGTATCTACTGATGGGTCTTAGAATAAACGGCGTTGGCCTTATGGGGTTTTCAGGGCAGTAGCAATTATATTTATTTAGTGAATTAGTTAAGATATTCGACGCCGTCTTCACAACAGCCCACGATTAGTCTCTTCTCAGACAGTGAAATCCAATACTTTTCTTCGCATTATATTTATCTGATATCTGTTCGCATATTGTCTTTCCCAGTGATTTCTTCACATGCGATTTGCATCCCAAAGCTTTATATTCATTTATTGGATCCTCTCGTATCGACCACACAATCATAGGTTTCATCACTCGAAAAATAATATACTGTAACAAATCAAAATGATTATTACTCTCTCAATCGCCTCAGTGATATTCGTACTGTAGCCGAATATTTTTGATATATTTGTTCCTTAGGTTTGCTGGCGTCAGTTACAGATGGTTCATAGACGTACGTTTTGGGTTTAATCTGCCAACTTATATTCAGAACCTTTGGTGATAGGAGAGATTAAACGGCAGAACGGTTGGGAGTAGATAACGGACACTAGCAGTGCAGTGCGAAAGCAGTCGCGTACAAGAGTGGTGTGAGGGAGTACAGAGAAGTGACTGTGTCATTTTTCCTAAAAAATGATCTAGTTGTTTAACTGGATATAGCACTCCATGTATTATATCAAGAATGTATGTATGTCGGTTTCAAAACGTTGTTCTACGTTGTCCGACACCTAGACTCCACTGCTTCCTATCTTCCCACTGGCCTTCATTTAGGTTTCTTTCTTTCATGGCCTTCCTTATACATTCCATCCAGTTTTTCTTTGGTCTTCCTCGTGCTCTTTTTCGTTTCGGCATCCACTTCAATGCTATTTTGGGTAATCTCCCTTCTGCCATTCTTTGGACATGGCCGTACCATGTAAGTTGGTTCTGTTCAATTTCTTTTACAATTAGTTCCTCTAATCCAATTTGTTGCCTTATAGTTACATTTCTAATTCTTTCTTTTATTGATATTCTAGAGGATCTCCTCAGGGCATCCATCCATTTATTATTTTCTGTGGGTTTCCATGTTTCGGAACCACATAATAAACTGTTTTTAATCGACGCATTATAAATGTTCAATTTTCTCTCCTTTCTTATGTCTTTACTCCACAGTATCCCGTTTAAACATGCTATACATTTCCTTGCTTGTATTACTCTTGATCTTATTTCTTTGTCGTCTGTTCCGCTTAAGTCAAAAATAACTCCTAAATATTGATATTCTTGACAAAATTCAATCTCGCTGTCTTTATCTAATTTCAAATTGCTGTGCGTTTCCCCAATATATAATTATTTTGTTTTATTCAAATTCATGCCCAGGCCCCATTTCTCGTAAGTTTCTTTTAATTTACGCGTCATATATTCCAAATCTTCTTTGACACCCGTTAAACTACTTGACCATCTGCAAACTGGAGTGTATACAATGTTGTATTTTCTAAAGGAATACCCATTCCAGAGCATTTACGTTTCCATTCTTCTAATGCTTTTCGTATGTAAATCTTAAAAAGTGTAGGGGAAATGTAACATCCCTGGCCTAGTCCTTTAGTGATGTTGAAAGTGTGGGATAGTATGTTTCCAATTTTCACTTGTGCTGTATTGCCGTAGAGATTTTGCAGTGCTTTGATTAAAGTATTATTAATAATGGATTCTCCCAAAACTTCCCAAAGTTTTGATATTGGTATACTGTCATACGCTTTTGTCAAATCCACAAAAAATAAATGGGTTTCTTGGTTTGTTGCATTCCGATTTTCAATAACTTATTTCATGCAAAAAAATGTTGTCTGTACATGACCGTCCTGTTCGAAATCCACTTTGTTCTTCTTCAACTTTATTCTCTTCTTGTATGAGGTCTCTAAGTATTTTACCATATTATCTACTCATCACGCTCGTCACTGAAATGCCCCTATAGTTGCAACAATCTTTTTTTACTTCCTTTTTTGTGTACTGATGAAATGTGAGCAACTTTCCATTGTTGTGGAGTTTCTTCTCCATTTAGGCATCTATTTATTACCCATGTCAGCATTTTTACCAGTTTATCTGTTCCATGTTTTAGCATTTCCGCGTATACCCCTCCTGGTCCACATGATTTCCCATTTTTAATTCTCTCACTGCCTTCCTTACCCTTTCTTCACTTACTTCTGCTGTTTCTCCGTCCATCTGTGTAGGTGAGATATTTTTGTTTCCTCCGTACTCTAGTCGATTTTCTGCAAGTAAGTCCTGATAATATTGCACCCATCTATCGGTTGGCATCATCTGTAAGTTTACACTTTCTTTTCCTGATGTTCTAACCCTTTTAATAAATTTTCATTCTTCAGTACACTTCCTACTCCTATGTACGTATTAATTTCTTGGCATTTTCTGTTCCACATTTCATTCTTTTCAGCTCTAATTATTCTTCTCGTCTGTCTCTTAATTTCAAGGTATGCATGTTTATCTTCATATCGTTTTGTGCTTAACCTTTTCTGATATAGTTTTTCCTTTTTTGCTACAAGACATTCGATTTCTTCTGTCCACCATTATATCAAGAATAAAACGAATAAATAAAACATAAGTAAAAAAGAAAATAACTAAAACTATATGTGATTGGGTGAACCACTCCCGTCTCCCGGTAAGAGGTTCTCCTATTCAGACTGAGCACGTCGGGACAACAAAGTTACGAAGGGTGATCGTGTAGACTACATCTGAGGCGTTGTTTGATAGGTCTACTATTCTTAGCGTCATGGGCTGTCTGCCCACGTCTAACCTCCAAGTCGGGGGATTATTTCTTGTTCTTCATAATTCTTTGAAGTTAGGACACAGTTTTTTGTCACGATTCGCCGGTTAGAGAGCTGCTTTCCCAGAAACAGCGACGAAATGAAACGGACATGAAATGAGGGCAGAAAGATCGGAGGTAACTTAGTCGTTTTTTGTCTCCTGGGGTTTTAATTGGCTAAGGAAAGGTACTGTTGAAAAGGAAAATGTGAACCCGAAGTCACTATACTATGTTTCGTGAAAGTATGAATTAGAGAGGCGAAACAGGAACACTCTTTCCTGTTGAAGCGGCAAGCGCTCTTTGCGCAAAGGGCGAAACGGAGAGATGTCGCCCCGTCTTCACTAGCGTATATAATAGGTAATAAGCACTCATCCGTAAATTCATCGGACGTTCATTTAAGCTGTTGTTACCTCAGTGCTGGGTGCACACATAAATTCGACGTAAGTTTCTCAGTGAGAGAATTCCCCCCCCCAAATAATCCACGATGTCGTGAAAAAAAAAAAGCAGAGAATAGTGTCTTTATTGAACCAGGCCGGCGGCACATTAATGGCAGCCAGTATAAGCTAGTCGAATCAAATTTAGGTCACAGATGTTGCAGTGGCATTTAGATAAAGTGAACGGCAGGCTACGTAGACCCCAAAGTAGGTCTGGACAGTCTGGAGACGGGATAAATCTCTTGATCCTCCGGTAATCAAAACAATATTCTCCTTTGTGCAGCCCGCTGCAACAACCTTATACCGACTACTGTATTAAGGTGTTTATTTTTTAAAAGTGTGCAGCAAAAAATGCTCATTACATTTTCGTTGAAACCTGTGATATAATGCAAACTTTTGCGTCAATAGTTCTAATCAGAAAATTAGAATTATTTCTAGAAGTTATATTTTCTTTGCATTTACTATATCCTGAGTGCACAAAGTAAAACACCTGATAAAGAATTTGAAGTTATGTTATTCCTCCATTCTAATTTATTTTTCGCTTTAATGGACGCGCATACACACTGCAGTTTATTTACGCAAAATCATTTACAAATCAGTAACTGGAATGGGGCATAGCTAAACTCGTTTTGTGCTTAAAACTTGTAGAAATGTGAAAGTTTGCAAAAAAAAGTGGGGATTTTTAAAGACTATACTTATGATACCACATTAAGCATACTAGCTTTCTGGATAAGAGCCCTTCCTGAGAACGTTACAAATCCTCAGCTAGGAAATAAATTCCCAGCATTGAATAGAAAACAGAACAATCCGCCACTTGCCCCTATCCTAAGCTAGATACAGCCAGTCCACACAAGAGACTGGCAGGGTAATAAACAAGACAGGCAATGTACAGTAACGTAATAGTGAGGCGCGTTCGTGCAACCATTGTTGCAGTGGAAAAAAAAAGTATTACGTATTCTGATATGTGTCTGTAGACTTAGTTATCAAGCACGCAATGCGCATGCACCATTTATGGTCTGTCCTGCTATACTATAGTTTTCCACATTATCTCACAAAGGCACGATTTTCGAAAAAAAATATATATTGAACATAAAACGCGTATTTTGATTTTCTCTACAAATTTGTCTGAAACACTTATCATTATGAGAAGAACTCAGTGAGACAGATCATAAATGTTCTTGCGTATTCATGTAAAGTACCCGATATTCTTGTCATATTGTAATACAACTTCAATTTTCTCGAAATTTTTGACAAATACTCATATCAAATTCATGAAAATCCGTCCAGTGGGAGCCGAATTGTTGCATGCTGACGGACAGACAGACATGACGAAGCTAACAGTCGCTCTTCGCAATTGTGCGAACCGCCTAAAAACGGAAGTGTTCACAAATTCTTCTGCTGGCTCAGAAGAGGTCCAATGGCAGGATGTTACAAACAGGGCAATGAATGTAAATGTCGTAGTACAAACAAGCAGACATTTTGTTATAAACTTTCATTCAGCTGCAGTATAGTTATGTCTACTAATAATATTTAGCTCACTGATTAACTGAGGAAAACAAGAAGCAGATAAAAATTCCCAAAACCGGCTCTGGTGTGTATAGTAAACAATTCTATAAGAAGTCTTAATCACCATTACGGTACCTACAAAGTGCAGCTCACAAATATCGATTTGAACAGCCCACTCTACGCCCTTGACCGATTGCAGCGTGGGCAGCGCCTCGAGTCGAGAAGACTTCAGACTACCTCGATCATCCTCCTCCATTACATTTTAATAACAAGATAGGAAAGGTACTTCACGTGTAACGGAAATCACATTGATGCGCATTCGGATATTTGCTTACTCGACTATTCTCAGATAATCACGCTGTTTAATCTAGTGGGGTTACGCTTCTCTGTTGTTGCTCGCCGTTTTAGAACTGTTACAGATTGTTGTCATTATTATTATAGTTATTTGTATTTGTATTATCGTCTCTTGTCACAGGCCTTTTCTTTCTGGTACTTCTCTTGAACCAGCGGTGATCCCCACCGCTCAGGCTTCAAGCTTCACACTGCAGTACTTTCCGCATTATGTGTGATGTTCTTAGTATAGCTGTCTTTTGTAGTGAATCTCACGAATGTTTTCCTGCTATATCCTCCACATTTTTCCTTAAGCTTCTCGTTACTATTCCAGTGGCTCCAATTATTAGTGGTATAATCGTACATTTCAGGTTCCACATTCGTTGTATCTCTACACATAAACTCTTGTATATTAACTTATTTTCCGCTTCCTTTTGCACAACTTTTCCGTCTGCGGGTTTATTATTAGTATTATTATTATTATTATTATTATCATCATCATCATTAGAATCTGTTGTTATATTTCCTTGCAGGACTTACTTATTTGTGTTACGCTGATTTTTGCCAACGTTAAATTCTTCGGCCAGACTCTTACGTTAACGGAAAGTTTTACCACCTCTAAATATTTTGCAATTTCTGACTTAAAAATAATATTTCTTAAACAGTTTGTGGGTATATTCATAATCTATAAAATTTCATATGACCCAGACATAAGCAACAAATATTAAATATTAAGAGTGCACGTTTTTATTTACCTTAATTATGCATAATGTAAATCGTGTGCAGGCAAAATCGCTCACTGTGTAGGAAATTGAAGTGCCAACACTAAGACCACATAAATGGAACACCACGTTACGTCACGACAAATCACATGTATGTGGCCCCATATTACATCATTATAATCACGTGCAGTGCAATAAATATCGAATATCATTATTGTGTTTGTATTTTTGCTTTAAATACCCGACATAAATATCGCATCCATGTGGTGCCACATTACTCGGACATGTTGCAAGGACAGAAGCGTACACACTACACATTTCATTCACACGTGCTTATATAATCCAACATATTCTAAAAGATAATTCCTAGTTCATTCACTATGGTTTCAATATAGGTACCTCATCTAAAGAGGCAACAGTTAGGTATTCATCAGCTGAACAAACTCCCTGTTGTCATGGAACCGGAGCAAGAGGATTTCAGCTCGAACCAGCTCAGTCTAGTTCAAACACAAACGTAAATGTAAAGCACGTCCCTGTCTAATGACATACTGTTCGCGTGCCTTCAGTAGATGCTTCCAGAATACCAAAATAATCTGAACATGGTTTTCCAAACTGCAGATTTCAACTGACACATCCGAAATTCACAAAGGGAGTTTGGCTCTCAACGAATTTGAAAACACTGTAAAAAATCGTAAGATCCCGTTGTTCAGAATGTTTAGAATGGTGTAAGATCAAGACTCTTTCAAGTACTCGGTAAAAGCAAGAAATCCTGCTTAAGAGTTTGGCACATCCTCAACTATTCAAAAATTCTTCGTGTTTTATATAGCCCGAAGGTTCGTTATCAGCTCTAAGTTGTACTGCTGGCTGTGCTTAACGTATGGAAATATGCAGTTCAAAAAGAGATATTAATGCAGTCGATATCAGGAAATTTTCTGTACATATAATTCAATACTCGACTTATAACGCCAACTACCTTATAGCAAAGATGGTGTCAAAACTTTGCAATTTTTCTACACAAGCTACCATGTTCCCAACAGCTATCCACTTGTCCTATCCTGAACCAAAAAATCCAATCCACATCCTTCCATCCTATTTATTTCAGATATATTTGAATGGTATCCTCTCGTATGGGCCTAGATCACCCATGTAGTTTGTTTCCATCGGGTTTTCCGCACAACACTCTATGTACACTTATCTTGTCCGGCACATGTCCGGCCCATCTCATCCTATTGATTGGATTACCGTAATATTATTTGGCAACGACTACGAATTATGCAGCTGTTCGTTACGAAATTTACTCCAGCCTGTTTTATTTCCTCTTACATCCAAATAACTTGCTGAGCACTCTGTTCTCGAAAATCATCGACCTGCTGTCTTGCCCAATTATGATATACCATTTTTACTTTTTTGAACCGTGCACTGTGATATGCCTATGTAATAAGAACCAACAAAATGCACACTTTCTCACTTTAATATTTTAATTTAATTGCGTATAAGCATTCATATAATAAGTGTGGTCGACCAGACTGCTTATATGGATGCACAAAAGAAATGCATTAAAACTGCACGTGCAAATCTTCCTGAGTATGAACACTTGGATGTTCGAAACATGTCGAAGACACTATAATTAAATTAAAACATTGATGTAAAAGACACGTGCATTTTGTTGGTAGATTTTCCTAAACAAAAACCACAGACTTGTTCCAAAGAATCTAGTCATACTCGAAGCAGTAAGAACCGGTTCAGCCTGGCTTTTCTTATCACATCGACCCGTACTACTGTTTTATTACCAGGCGTATTAAAACACTTATCCATCGACACTGAAATGCCTGCCAGCATTTAACTTTTGTTCATTTATAATTCAACCATTTCAAAACTTGCAATTTTATAATTTTTCGTTTTTATTTATATCTGCTACACAACACTTTTCTTGGGAATTTCATTTTTATCTTAATCTCAACAGCCATCTGTCAAATCTTGCTAAGAATTTTAATGTACATTTAAAAGAAACTACATAAATGACAATATTATGAAGAATTAATAAAATTAAGCAAAACAATATAGCTACTAGCTACGGGCTGGACGGTCCAGGGATCGAATTCCGGTTGGCGAGGTTTTCCGCACCACCCGGAGCGGCTCTGGGGCCCACACAACCTCCTCCTTCTCGGGGGTAAAGCGGCCGAGGCGCAGGGTTGACCACCCACCCTCAGCTACAGCTGAGGTTTAAGAAATAGTACAGCTATACCTCTACTCCCCCTCTTGGCCGTAATGACCCGTTCTAGGATGAATTTTACCTGTGCCTTACGCATAATTACACAACAGATCGGACACAATATTTTAATGCATCGTGATTTATTAAATTATACGACCCTGAAGATTAAAGAAGAGGTTGAGACACACTGCTTTATTAAACATCACGAGTCAGTAAATAAAGGTTCTCTAAAGTCGATTTCCTACCTGAAAGGACCATTTGAAAACCATCGTTACCAGACGACTAGTGCTGGAAGCTAATGGCGCCAGTGAATATAACGAGATCACGACACGACCTCAGAGACATCTCTATCATTTCTTTAGTACAGGGACCTGTTCCATAAAGTCTGATACATGATGTGTCTAAGCGATCTCTCAACAATCAAAAACCATACGTAATAATTGGCAATTAAGTAATTTACAAGGTTCCACACCTAAGAACAGAAATTCAAGAGAGATAACGAGTAGAATTTAATTTTTAAGCTATACATAGGTTTCTTATCTTCTTAATTAACACAAGATCTGTTTCGCTACGTAAGTAACCCATAACTTTTCAAATCACTTGTATGACCTGTCTTCTCACTGTCTTCAAACAACTGTCCTAAGATCCTTAGACGTGTACCCATTTTAAACACGCTTTTCATGCATATGTCCCATTCTCCGTTACTTCACCTCTCTTAGGGACGTTACGTTTTCATGAGACATAAATCACGGAATAAAAAATATAAGGTAAAAGTAAAGTTCGCCCTACAACAAGCCATGGGGATTAGAGGTACAGTACAGATTTAATCTTTCTTTAACCTCGGCGCTAGATGGGGTGAGTGGTCAATTCCATGCCCGGCCAATTAACCCTGGAGCAAGAGAAGCCGTACCCACTGTACAGCAGGCTTGGTGATCCCAAAGACAGTCTGGGCGGGTGTGGAAAATCTGGCCCCCACAGGCATTCAATCCTCGGAACGTCCAGCTCGTAGAGAGTCGAAATCACGGAATAACCTAAATAAATTTCTACCAAGGACTTGAAAATTGCTTGGAAAAGACTACTTTTCGATAAATAAAATGCCTAGTATTGCAAGTGGACGCCTCTAAAGTGAACGTAAACATGTGTTGGGCAGCCATTGGTAAGACAGTCGTACTTGTGGCCATAAGGGACAAGGGGATAGTAATGTAAAGGCACAGATACCCCCTGCACGCCATGAAGACATATAGGGGAGTGGAGATGTATCTCCACTCATTCTTAAGCTCAGCAATGGATGGAGTGAGTGGCCAGATTCACTCCTCGGTCACTTTATCGCCAAGAAAAAGTCCCCGGTATTCGGTGGCTGAGTGAGGTCCACAACTGGGTCTGGACACTTTGGACAAGCGATAAATACCTGACATCTATGGGGAATCGAACCACGATTCCTTGTACATCCAGCACGTAGCTTAGTCACAGTACCAACTACATTATGCCGACTCCTACCCAGTCCGGGGCTTATCATAATCCCTGTTCACCCCAAGTCTCTGATTCTCAAAGTTCTCTGCCCGCTGAAGAAATTAGTCATCGGACTTCGTGGGTTTACCTCTTCAGCCAGTTACGTGGGAAAAATAATATACAAAGAAGGTACTGATTATAATTCCTTTTGGTTAAGTCGTTTTCAAAACAAGCTGTTTCTCCCTCTAAAGCCGCCAATGTGAAAAGAGGATCGGCAGAACCACCCACTAATCATTCGCTCCCTCGATACTTGGTTTCTCCCATCATTGGCGCGGGGTGAAGCCATCTCCTGTGTTTACTTCCATCACAAGATAACCAAAGGTCACCCACACAGATACAAAACGGGGACACTCAAATGGCTCTCTTTCTTGTAGGGCGAAACGTCAGAAAAAAGAACTAAACTTGACCGACTGCTTTTCAGGTTAACACAATTCTTTCGCCCATATAGATTACATAATGCCGAATATGATAGGCAGATAATCAAGAATGTTGAGGAGGAAAGATCTCGAAATTTGGCGGTCGTGGTCTGTCGCAAGGTGTAATCCTAGACTTTCCTGGGGAGGCAGAGTACTGCCACAAACACATCAACTAGTACAGCTAGTAAGTTGGAGGACATTCGAAGCATTTGCCTCCTGAATCACAAAAGTAAAGCATTACCACTACGCAAGCCCGATTCTTGAAATGGTTTTCCCAGCCGTATCTCTGCCACCAAGACCTTTACACTCTGTACATCAACCTCATAAAGCATGAAATAAATATCTTATTTTCTTTTTCCCGTGGCGATGCGGCCCAACGCGAACCATGGCCTCCTCATTCTTGAGGTTTCTACATCACACACGACGACGCACCACAGTCCGTAGGACTCCTGTGGGCGAGCGTTCAGCTCGTCGCAGAAACCTCTCCCTGACAATAAACACTCACAACAGACAAACATCCGTGCCCCCTGCGAGATTCGAACCCACAACTCAGCAAGCGAACGGCCGCAGACCCACACCTTAGGTCGCGCGGCCATTGGGACCGGCAAAACTTCTTTTCCTTGGCCTTATTTCTGTATTTCTTCCATCTTTTCTTTCTATTCCTTTTATATTTTTGCAATATCTTTCTTCTTTTTGTCTATTTCTCTACCTTTCGTCCTTTCTTGCGCTCAGTACCCTTTACATTGCTTCTATTTCAACTATTAATACTACTACCACTACCATTACTACTACTACTACTACTACTACTACTACTACTACTACCACCACCACCATTATTATTATTATTATTATTATTATTATTATTACTACTTAATGGCGTGATGATACACGTTCCTTTGTTAGGAAGTTTTAAAATCAGCTTTTCTATACACTTTGAGTCTTCCCACTCTCAAGTCTCTCTATTGGGAATAATATAAATATTCTACTCTCAGAATCTTACTGTCTGGCATCCTATTTACGTGTTTCTAGTTTAGTTGGTATTTCTTTCAAATGGAGCACTCAACAAGCTATGACATTACAAACACAGAACACTTTATATGTTGTATTCTCCAGCACTGACACTGGATGCAGTTCCTGAACAGTGACGACAATAACCCGACAACATATGAGACGTTGAATTTCATGTGCTTCCAGTTACATGCCTCTAAAAATAAATTACACAGCGTTCATAAAGAGACGCTAAGAACCAGGAATGCAATATCGAGCTTCAATCTGTCCCATAAATCGTTGAGCCAAAGGCGTGAATGTCACGAAAAACAAATTACATAGCGTTACCATGGACCATAAAATTTCACTTCGTTTTACAAATTCCATGACCACCATTAACACTCCCCGCATGCGCTGGTCGTTACAGTCTGGTGCTTCCATCTAACGTCGGCGTCTACATACGTGTACTTTTATAGCCGGACTGACCTATTTGCAGTACGAAGTGTTGTCTTGAATGTTTCAACAGTTTTAAATACAAAATATTTGCATAACTAAAAATAATTTTATTAGGGCACTTTCATTGTTCCGTACAAATTATTCTAAATGCGGAAACTGTTAAGATGATTCAAGCACTGCCGGAATACCAGAATGTCATGTGAGGGGTATTGATCGGCATTTCTTCCAATACAGTCTGCACCGTCTGTTCGAACGTCGCTATAGAATTAAATGATACAATATTTCACACACAGCGCCATTACACTCATGGTACCTGTAATAGGATGCATTATCCTAATGTGTTAGGACGTCCGCAAACTGCAGGACAACAGAACCGTTTGCTACAGGCAGCAGGCGTCCGTGCTGTGAATACTTCGCCTCTGCAGTAATCTGCTGCTGACATCGGGCCCTAGACGGCAACTGCGTAACACAGAGCAGTCAGACTTTCCACATTAACGGAGGCTCAATATAACAGGCGCAATAATTATGTGTATTAAAAATATGCCAGTAGTTACAATATAGAAAACTCATGTTAAATGCTGACATTATACGTGGTCTTTTATAACGTACAGATGGAAAATTTCTTAACTGCGATGTACTCATCGCTGAATAAGGGGATCATTCCACTGACACTTCCTAATTAACTACATGCAGCACAGACCTTCTCGCAAAGCTAAGAGTGTTATGAACTATAACAAACTCCCCTAGTTTTTTTTTATCTTATTTATGTATAATCCATTCAACAAGTTCTCCCGCCAACGCCTATGTCTTTTAAGTGGGACCTTTCCTTCGCGTTTTCAGCTTCAATTCTGTATAACTTTCTCGTATAGCCCATGCGTGCAACATGCCCCGCCCATCTCACCTACCTGGATTTTATCACTTCAATATCTGGCGAGGAATGCTGCTCATGACTCTCCTTAAGGTGCAATTCCCCCTCCTCCCACTGCAAGTTCCCCTTCCTTAGTTCAAATATTCTCATTCAGTATTAAACACAGCAAAACACAACTATTTAAGTGAACGATCATTTTGTTTTAACATATACAGCTACACGTATAGACTTCAACATACTAGGTCATCTTCAGGCTGGCGAGAAAACGTACATAGAGGAACATCATGTAACAATCATGATCATGAAAATGTGGACTGAGATCTCAGGTTTACAATTACGTTATTCCGAAGAAATTTAATTCTTTCGTGGCCGCGTTATGTGAATATCAGCTGACATGTAACTGCTGCTTAGATGTCTAATAACGCTGCATATTTCCGTGTACTTATTTATTCGGTCATAAAAATGAAAAACCAATAAAAAACACCGTTTGTAGGGAGACATCCCTGATTGTCTTTAAGTAGTCTCCTACATTTTTCGGGCCGGATTGGTCCTAATCGAGACATTTGCAGTAGTAGAATGATAAATAAATATAAATATATATACATCATTCTACTAAACTATATATAAATATATATATATATATTCTGTTATCTGTTGGGTACTTAACATTCTACCATTGCAAACTCTTGATAATGGTCCATCTGGGCTGAAACATGTAGCAGACTGATTAAAGACAATGAGGGCCGTCTCCCAAAATGATACATTTTGGTGCTTTTAACCTGTGTGCTGTTTACATATTTCAATTTTGGTACAAAACCATTCTTAAAAGTAACTGCAAAGTACGTATCAAGAACTCCTGTTATTCTATAGAATCACGAGGCAGCCATTACACGTTACAGGCAGCTCCTACAAAACAAAACAAAACAAAACAAAATTCAAGGTGAATCGAAAATGCCACCTTCAATATTTGAACGAAGTCATACCGTTGTGTATTGAATCTATATATTCACTTAATTATATATATTTCAGTCAACACAACTATATAACTTTAACCTATGTTTTTATTATATAGTTCTGTTGACTGAAATATATACAATAAAGCCACCTTCAATAGTTCGGGCAAGGAGCGTAATCAACTTTCATTTCATCACCAATGAGTAATATACTGCATAAAGAAAGATTTTACTATATTCAGTAACCACGACCTGTCGACTGTAAAATTCGAACCGTCGGTAAATATTTATCAGAACACAGTATAATATCTCTAAAGACTTGCATCTTCACAGTTGCATATTCCTTAATTATTTTGGACTGAAATACAATTTTTTTAAGCGTTCACACCAAGAAAACTGTCTCAAACAGTAACACATCTTAATTATATTCGGGAATAGCTCAGTTAGAATTTCTGCTGGAATTTTTCTGTGCTTCTTTTTTCCTCGGTTAATATAGAAGAATTGCAGACCAGTGTTTTGAATTAGGCCGAGACAGCATTCGACCCTAAATAACAAACAACCACCAAACTGTAAAACTTCAAGAAGAAAACTTCTTCACCCTCAAGCGTTAGGCTGCGAAAAGTATTTCCAAAATGTATTCTGTAACTGGACTCATATTGCTGTCATCCTGCCAGATTCTTCCACTGAAGTACAGACAGATAAATTACAAACATTTGAATGTTTCCAGCACTTAAACCGAGTTTCCCACACCAAGTAGCATCCTTACCAAATTCCTAATCCAGTAATGGAAAGTAATGCCGGAAAACTTTTCAGTATTCTCAACTTTAAAATCCTGGCAATAATACTGTCACCTTCAAAGCAAATTTGTTACCTAAATCCACACATAAACACCCACATCCTTAATATGGACTACACATTGAGCGGTAGAAAGCTAACAATTTTTTCAAGAAATTGCGTGTTGTTAAGGAACTCGAATGTCCATCTACTGCATCGCCACGTAGTCCCTAACAGCAGACCGTAAAACCAACCAGCAAACCTCAGATGCTGCCACAATCGACTAACGACTAATAAAAAACCGTTAAAAACATTGTTCCAATTTTCAGACGAACTTCCTTCTTACCTTCTCCAAATTAAATGGCTATTTTAAGCCGGTTTTGTGGTCTGAACTAAATGGCTAAAACATTTCACCTTCTTATGTGCGTTGCCACGTTTTTAACATTTTTCAGCACAAGATTTGTTTCGCGTCAAGATTTGCTTGTTTATAATAAGGCCACAGAATGTTTTTCTAATTTTAAATGCAGCCAAGGGAAACGTTGGCTACAGAACCTCCGATTTACCGCTTTAATCCGTTTCATATCACCGTATATTTCTCTAAGACTAATATGATTAACTTCCATTCACGTGTACCCACTTATCGGTCGGCGCTTCTTCCCGCGAATCAACGTATCAGACCAAATTTTTTATTGTTTCCTTCAGTTAAAACTATACCTTCAATCAAATATTGTACTCAATAGTTCGTTTTCAAATTCTCAAAATCTTTCTAATTCCTATACAGCGAAGATCGTTTCACGACTAGTTGGACAGTGCAGATGATGAATCTCCTCACCAGGTAACTTTGCCCATTTTCCTTATATCGTTTCTTTGGCCCAAACTTCACCCTCAGCATTCAACTCTCAAACAAATTTAGTCTACGGTCTTAGCTTGGATTGAGGGAAAATATTTGACGCCTGCTTAACGCTAAACCAAAAGATTATTCGTCCATACGAGTATATCTGAGTGTTATACTTAGTGAAGTATATTCACGAACTTTAGGCGCAAGGTAAGCGTCACTGGTCACCCTTGCGATCGGCCGCTCTAATCGCGGGAAAAGACTCCCAACGCGCATTGCTCAGAACGTAGGGTAGGCTCCACAGGCAAAGTGGATGTGGAAGCGTATAGCGAAATCTCCCCCTGTAGCAGAAACTGCACCTCTGGTTACGTACAACCCGTACTTAGTCACTCTCCTGAATCAGCTATTCCTCTTCCGTATTTGTGCTGTAATGAAATGTGTTACATTTTTGTGCAATTCTCTGTCACATTTTAATGTGGCAATCCATACATTCCCTTCCATTCCATTTCCATCAGTAAACAAATCGTGTGGAAGCAGTAGACTCCACAACTATGGAAGTCACCACTGAACGTAAACCTGAACCAGTTTCATCCGTTTCCGATAGAAACCTACTTTCTGAAGATCAGTCGAATAATATTTCAACTTTTCAGGTCTCTTTCTTCTAAATAGCTACTTTCTAACAGACTTTTCAACAAAAGCCCAGAATGTGTGTAACGTCCCACATTTCTCTATTGTGCCAATAAAAGTGACTTGTATAAAGCACCAAATTCTTCGTTATGGAAAATCCCAAACTCCACGTCTACTCCATATGTCTTAATCACATATACTTTCTTCATTACCCTGTTTACAAACAGTTACAATTCATGTTCTTCCTTCACACTTAAAGACCGCGTTTAACAATCATGCATATCAGGGACAATTACAGTTCTCAGAAAACAGACGTAGTAACCTAACCCAAGACGCCAATAACTCCCGCTCTGTCATAACACTGATAATCCGATTTATCGACGAGAAATATACCATGGGTAGGCTCACAGTTCCTCAAAAGAACTCATCCCCTTCTGCAATCGGAAGGAACATCTCTCTCTGGCCCGATGAGAAATCATGATTCGCTACAGCTGCGAGCCATATCGTTTACGACAATGCTCTCGTAACGAAGAGCAGCTCCATTCTGTCACCGCATCACAGAAACAAAACGGCGGATTATTCAGAACACCGTACTAGCGAGACCTAAATCACTTGCACTTGCACTTATGGCCATCAAAACGAAGCACAGATTAAGCAGCAGTACTAAAAGGACTAACACATATATACGCACTTACAAGCAAATGGAAATCTCCACCAGAAAAACGAAATATATGGGTACTATGATTGCATATGGTCTTGTCTCTCAGCCTAAATGGAGAACAGGGTGTTCAAGAGAATGAGAGTTAAGATAAAAGTAACAGAAGGATGGGAAAAATCTAATAATGAACAGCATAATTACTGATAGTCTTCACCAAAAACCATTCGGGGTACCAAATAAAGTTGGATAAAAATCATGAGCTGAGCAGAATATGTAGCATTCATCGACAAACTGTGAAATGCACACAAACTTATAGTTTTTTTTTTATTTGAATTCCTTGTTTGTTACAATCTGTCCGGAGACATTTAGTAACAGCTGTGTCGATAATGTTAGAGGCATGTAGGAGGTACTTCCAGTGAAGCTCTCCCTTCTATTCTCAGTCGCATGGATTGGTGTTGTCTCTGGTGGATGTTGCTGGGTTAGTTAGCCATTTGTGACGAGGTCAGTAGGATACAATCTCTTGAGTCTGC
>Ga0123355_10004751_pt1 | contig 19756 bp, 25 predicted proteins | sample TergutEmb28metaG_3_FD_89872 | JGI IMG/M metagenome (GOLD analysis project Ga0123355, IMG submission 89872) | Embiratermes neotenicus P1 segment gut microbial communities from Petit-Saut dam, French Guiana - Emb289 P1 | ecosystem: Host-associated > Arthropoda: Insects > Digestive system > Gut ...
ACCTTCGGTGAGCAGCGTGAAACACACCTCTAGCAGTTGATCACTGTCGGCACAGGTTCCATCGACCTTGATGGCGAGCAACTCTGTGAGCACATCGTCAGCAGGTTGCTGCGCGCGCTTGTCGATCGCTTCCTGGAAATAGTCATACGCCCAGTCGCTCATCACACCCTGGTAGTCGAGCGCCTCGGCGTCATCGCGCGGCTTGCCGATGGCCCGATGGGGCTGGACGACACCTTGCGTGAGATCCGTTAGCCACGGCAGGTCTTCGAGGGGAAGCCCCAGCAACACCATCAACACCTGAGTGGGAAAGGGCACCGAGAATTGCGCAGCGAAGTCGATTTCGTCGGCGTCGGCGAACCCTTCAATAAGGTCTGCAGCGACACGGGTAATGGTCGGGCACAGCGAGTTGATCCGAGCCGGCGCGAACAACGGGTCCAGAGCGGTGCGCCACGCGGTATGTAGCGGAGGGTCGAGGTTCACCGGCGCCAGAGGTCGCCGAGGAGCTAACCGCGACCCAGACGCCGAGGAGTAGACCCGCGGATTGTGCAGCACATCCAGCACCGCGCGACGTGCGCTGACGATCACCGGGCCCGGGTGCGCAGACGTCGGGGTGCGCAGCTCGCAGGCCGTCATAACGTGCTGCACCCGACCCACGGACGCGTCCAGGGATAGGCGGTGAGCAGGTCCATCGGGCCGAGCTCGCTCGGGCCGAAGGCCCAACGATGAGCCCTGTCCTGGCTAGCGTTCATAGGCCCGCGTCTGTGTATGTACACCGCGCCTCCTTCCTGGACCCGGCCGACTGTGGGCGCGAGCCTCAACCCTTCGGAAAACTATGTTAACAATCACATACTATATAGGTAGCGCTGTCCCCGACAACACCCTGGCATAATCGGGTTTATGCTTGATATACGGCCATCGGGAGCCCACCTCGGACCTTGACGACTAGGTAAACCACTCCTAACATGGGTTCATGAAACCCTCCTCGGGCACAAGTTTTGCGACAGCATGAATCCACTGACCTGTGGGTTTGGAAATCCGGTCGACCGCACTCCCGGGCAAATATTTCGCGACGCCATCAATTGGGGAATTCGCTTCCATGCCCGGGGGCCCAAATGGACGGTTCCCGCGACGGGGCCCTTACCTGTCCGGGCCAGCGGTAACCATTCAGACGCGAACGGCGAGCAGGAAGGGGCGAGGTGGAGCTTAGGTTAGACGGAAAGGTGGCGCTCGTGACCGGCGCTTCGAAGGGCATCGGTAAGGCGATCGCCACGGCGTTCGCCCAAGCTGGCGCGTCGGTGATGCTCTCATCGCGAAAGGCGTCCGGGCTGCAGGCCGTCGCCGCCAACATCGACGGCGACGTTGCGTGGTACGCCGCCAACGCCGGCGAGGCCGACCAGGCCGCCGACTGCGTCGCTACCACCGTGAAACGTTTTGGCGGCGTGGACATCTTGGTGAATAACGCGGCCGCCAATCCCTACATGGGCCCGCTCATGGGAATCACCAAGTCCCAAATCGATAAAACTCACCAGGTCAATCAACGCGCCATCGTCGTGTGGACGCAGCAGGTGTGGAACGCGGGAATGCGAGACCGTGGCGGTGTCGTCCTCAACATGTCGTCGATGGGCGCGTTCCTCGTCGAGCCCGATCTCGGCTACTACAACACCACCAAGGCGGCTTTGGTCCATCTCACGCGTCAAATGGCAACCGAGCTCGCGCCCGGGGTCAGGGTTAACGCGATTGCACCGGGGCTGGTATGCACCGATTTCTCCCGCGCTCTGTGGGAGACCAGCGGTCAAACCAGCGCCCAGAAGCTGCCGCTGCGTCGCCTCGGCCAACCAGAGGATATTGCGGGCGCGGCGGTGTTTTTGTGTAGCGATGAAGCCAGTTGGATCACCGGGGTGACGTTGCCGGTGGACGGCGGTGCCCTGGTTCAGGCATTGTGACCTCGACCAGGATGGTTATGCAGTGCCGTGCCCTGTGGTCGAGGCGAACGCGTCGGTGCAGGGGCATGTCGGCCGCGCCAGATCGGCCCGGCTTTAGGTATCGCGGGGTCGCTGGCTCTGGTCCGGTGTGCGCCGCGGACACCGCGGTACATTTTGTGGCTTCCACGGCGAGGATGCGCCGATTAAAGTGGCAGCCTCCGTGAACCGCCGCTAACATAGCGATTTGCGCCAGTTCGTGTTCTCCCCCCTCCGTTCGTAAGCCCGTCGAAAGTATGGAGCCCAGGACATCGCATGCCCATCCAGTCCGGCCGTAGGGCCACGATTGCAGTGTCGCATCACGTGACGAGGCTCGGGGATCCTTTGAAGAGGCGCAATGTCTTCTAGGCGTTCAGTATTCGATACCGGGCCGTCTGCGTCGCGGCGCGAGCAGCTGCTTAACTTAGCAGCCGAGTTGTTTGCTGAACGCGGCTACCACGCGGTGGGCATCGACGATATCGGCCAGGCCGCTGGGGTAACGGGGCCAGCGATATATCGTCATTTTGCGAGCAAGTCTGCGGTGCTGACGGCGCTGTTCAACAAGCTGACGGATCAGCTGGTGGCGCGCGCGGCCGAAATCGTGGCAAGCCATCCCGACGACGCCGAGGCGCTTCGGCATTTGGTGCGATACCAGACCGAAATGTGCGTATACGACGGCGCGGTGATCGCAGTGTATCTCACTGAGTACCGCAGCCTGCCGGAAGCAGAGCAGTGGGCGCTTCGCCTCAAGCAGCGGGGATACCTGTTCCACTGGATGCGCACTTTGGCACAGGTTCAACCGGATTGTTCCGAGGCCCAGTTGCGGGCGCTGGTGCAGGCCGCCATCAGCGTCGCCCAATCGGTTGTCTATTACCGATCGCCGCTGAAGGACGATGACCTAATCGCCATGGTCACTGGCGCCGCCGAGGCCGCTCTTGGACTTCCGTGTGCCCCACCCGCCACGCCGGCGCTGGCCTTCCCTGCGACGGTTTAAGACAATGCGCCAATCTCACAACCCATTCCAACCGCCGGAGTGCACAGCGGCGACGGTGCAGTCCGATCAATCGCCCCTGAGGGCACGGCGCAGCAATCCGTCGACCGTCTTGCGGTCATACACCGTGCGCAGTTCGGAGATCGCAGGAGTGTTGGGTTCGAACTGGAACGTGTCCGTTACCGAAAACGCGATTAAAGACCGTCCAGCCCGAAGTGTCCCCTCAAACCGGATATCGACATCAACGAGGTATGTATTCCTTGACCGCAGATCGACAACCGTGTCGAGATGAGTCTCATAGTGGCGCAGTGCCCATTGAAGTTCAGCAGCGATGGCAATCCGACCTGTCGCGGCGGGACGGCCGGGAAGCACGAACCGACCATCCTCGGCAAAGTATGACGCGGATTCACCAAACCGGTCAGCATTGACGGCTTCGAAGTAGGACACGATGATCTCAAATCGCTTCTCGGGGTTATGCATCACCCAATCGATTGTTCCTCTCATCTGCCAACACAACCAGCTTCCGAAGCTCTCCAGGTTGTGTTTTCGTGCGCGAAAGGATTTGTAGTGCCACAAGGCAATACGTCTCAGCCCGAACTCGCCCTGGCATTCGGCACCTGGGAGGACACGCAGTCTTTTTTGGGTTCGCAGCTGCGGTCCTACAGTGGCGCTGATCCCATCGATCAGGCCGGTATCCGCCGCAGACTTGAGGTGCTGGAATGGGATTGCCCGTTGCACTATGACCACGGGCTCGCCCAAGAAGTTGGTCACCCCTCGCCGCCCAGTCCGGTCACGATGCTGAAGACCTGGGCCATGCCAGCCTACTGGTGTCCGGGTGATCCTCGGTTTGCTTCGGCCGGCAAAGCGGTCCTGCCGACCTACTCATATCTCGATATTCCCGCGCCCGGTTGTGGCATCTTCGCCACCAACATCAAGACCACCTACCACGCAGACCTCTACGAAGGCGACACCGTAACAGCGCGCCCGTGTTTGAAGTCGATTACGAGAAAAACAACCTCAGCGGGTGAAGGCGCTTTTCTTGTCATTGAGACCGAGTATGTGAACCAACACGGTGACGTCGTGGCGGTCGAGGAATTCACCGTATTTCGCTTCCAGCCCACAGCATCGGACGCGTGATGGCGGGCCGTTCCGGTGTCGAGCGAGACCCGGCTTCGATCCGGGAAGGCGACACTCTCGCGCCATTCCGTCTGGAACTGTCACTGCAGCGGTTGGTCATGGAGGCTGCGGTAAACCGCGACTTCACGCCCATACATCATGACCCGGCCGCCGCGCAGTCAGGTGGGGCGCGCACCGCCTACGCCAACACCATGCTTCTGCAAGCAATGCTCGAAGCAATGCTGCGCAACTGGGCTGGACCTCGCGCACGTATTAACTCCCTAGAGTTCGATATGCGCAGGTTTTGTTACGCCGGGTCGATTGCCATAGCACAGGGCAGTGTCGCCAAAGTGGTCCGGCACCAAGCCGACGTCTCGGCTTACGTTGAGCTCAAGATCGAGAGCAACGGCACGACGTGTGTCGAGGGCGCGGCGGTTGTCACGTTCCCGGGTTTCCCTACCTGATAGCGCACGAGCGTGAAATCCCAGCTGCCGCTTAGTATCGGCGTTTCCTTTCCGTCAGTGGAGTTGGGCGCGGCTCCCCCGGAGCTAATTCGGGATTTCGCCGTCGGCGTGCAAATCGTGGGCTACCAACATGTTCTGGTGCTCGACCATGTCGTGGGCGCCGACCCGACAGCCCGCCGTGGATGGCGCTCATTGGCGAATCCATTTGACGCGTTGACACTGTTGGCTTTTCTGGCCGGGCTTGCCGATCTGGAGCTATGCATATCGGTCCGGGTCCTCCCCCAGCGGCCGACCGCTATAGTGGCGAAGCAGGCTGCAGAGGTCGACCTCTTGTCGGGGGGCCGGTTGCGGCTGGCCGTTGGCGTGGGCTGGAATGAACTGGAATACCGAGCGCTCGGGCAGAGCTTTCACGCTCGCTGCGCCCGGCTTGAGGCGCAGATCGCGCTGTTGCGTGATCTGTGGACGCGATCGTCGGACGCAAAGGCTCACATTGACGCCGAGGACTTCGATGGCGTCGGAATCTCTCCGTTGCCAGTGCAGAGGCGCATTCCGATATGGCTCGGTTGCGGCACTTCACCAAAAGTGCTGAGGCGCATCGGACGGTTCGCTGATGGCTGGATACCTATGGTCACCCCGGGGCCAACGTTGGCAGCGGCATGGGATTTGGTCGGCGACGCGGCCCAGCGAGCAGGACGACAACGTTCCCAGCTCGGACTTCAGGGCACGGTGTTCACGCGAAATGGTATGTCGCGCATGATTGATCACCTGCGCAAGTGGGTGGACGCCGGAGCGACACATGTTGCGATCAGCACCGCCGGCGCCGGCCTGTCACCTGCCGAGCACGTCACGGTGCTGGTTGACGCGCACTCGCATGTCCTCGATGCGTTATAGGCCGAGGTGGGCGTCTATGGCTGACGGTTTGAGAACACGAGGCTGGCAGCGGCCCAGAAGAAGCCGCCGACGCCTTGGACGAAGCTGATGGTGGCGTCGGGGACTTGTACAACCGCTTCACCTCTGAGCTGGCGTACGGCCTCTTGCATGGCGAACATGCTGTACATCCCGGAGTGGGTGTAGGACAATCCGCCACCTTGGGTGTTTAGCGGCAGTTTGCCGCCGGGCCGGGTGTGTCCCTCGGCGAAGAATGCTCCCGATTCGCCTTTGCCCACAAAGCCGGTGTCTTCGAGCATGTAGAGCGGCACGTGGGCAAACGCGTCATAGAACATCACGTGATCGACGTCGTCGTGAGTGATACCCGCGGTGCGGAAGGCTTCCTCGCTGGCGCGTCGGAAACCTCCGAAGGAAGTGATGTCGTCCATTTGGGAGATGATGGGGCTTTCGGTGGCTTCTCCGGCACCCAGCACATACACCAAGCGATCGGCATTCTTCATGTCTTTTGCCCGCTCGGCGCTGGTCAAAACCAGCGCTCCTCCCCCATCGGTGACCAGGCAACACATGTCGCGGGTGAACGGGTAGGCAACCTGCGGCCCGTCGAGGACCTCATCGACGGTGGTCGGTTTGCGGCGCATCGCGCGCTCGTTGGGGATGGCCCATTCACGTTGGGCGACGACAACCTCGGCCAGATCGCGGCGAGTCATGCCGCGGCTGGCCAGGAAACCCAGCGCAGGAAGTGTGAAGTTTTGAAAGGGAGTTACCGCCCCAAACGGCTGCTCGAATTGGCCGGCAGGCGATTCGGGGTTCATCGGGAACGAGCCCATCCCGAGGCGGGAGCGACCCGATTCGGCGTGGGAAATCAGGACGACGTCGGCCTGGCCGGTGGCGATGGCGGCGACCGCATGTCGCACCTGCAGCATGAAACTGCATCCGCCCACACTGGTGCCGTCCACCCACCGTGGGCGAATGCCCAGCATGTCGGCCAGATCAATGACCGGTGACGACCGGCCCGCGGTCGCGACGCCGTCGATATCCGAGGGCCTGAGCCCCGCGTCGCGCAGTGCGTTGCGGGCCGCGTCGGCGTGCAACTGGCGCACCGACATGTCGGGGATCACGCCCAGCCGAGTGGTCTCCGAGGCGCCAACAATGGCAACGCTGCCGCGATGAATGGATTGTGTGGGCATCAACGGGCTCCGTTGGTGGGGGTGAAGACCGGCAGGAACTGTTCTCCGCGCGGCTCGAAGTTGACTGTGAGATCCATACCGAGACGGAGCTTTTCCGGATCCGGCGGCACGCCAACAATGTTGGTGCACATTCGAGGACCCTCCGCGAGGGTGACCAGCGCGATGATCTGAGGGTCGGAGGACTTGAACGACGGAATCGGGCGGTAGTTGATGATGTAGGAACTCAGCGTCGCCTTGCCCGAAACCGTCTGCCACTCAACCCTGTCGGAAAAGCAGCGCGGACAACACGGACGCGGGTAGAAGTAAAACCGGTCGCAGTCCAGACACTTCTGAATGCGCAGCTCACCGGCCGCAGCCGCCTCCCAGAACGGTGCCGTTTCCAATGTGGGCTGCGGTACTGGACCTTCTGACATCGTGTCCCTTTCTGAGTCGACCGCGTCTGACTCCTGGACCCCGACCTAACGGCTGTACCTCAGCTGGTCGTCGACAGATATGCTAGTGGCTGTTAACCTTACCCGCTGTGGGCCCAGGTGTGTCAAGTATGAGCCACCAACGGACCAATCACATGCGCCTATCGCCGCACGGTGCGGGTAGCCCAGTTCGACTTTTGCCGGTAGCACGGCGCATAGTGTTAACCAAGGTTAGCAGTGCAGATGGAGGGGCTTGGGCTGTCGATCCTGGGGGATGCACTTCGACAGTGAGGCGGATCTGCAGTCAGGCACCGGCACATTGTCGATGAGCCGTCCCAAAATCGGCACCGCGGCCGCGAGAGTAGCGCGGTCTGCTCGATCGAGTTTACGCAGTCCGGGATCGATGATGGCGCCGCGCTCCACACGGGCACGCGTAAGCGCGCGAACACCATTGGGTGTGACCTTGACCAGTACGCCCCGCTTATCGCTGGGGTCGTTGGTTCGAGCAACCAGCCCTGCGTCTTCGAGATAGCGGACCGTGATGGAAATCGACGGCTGCGAGCAATGGTCGAAGGCTGCCAACTCCGTGATCCGGGCAACTCCCATCTCCGCGAGGGTGGCCAGGACACGTTGTTGAGCCCACGACAACGGTAACTGCATTTGCGCATTGGCCAGCCGGTCGAGTCGGGCCACAACACCGAGCAGCTCCATGCCTAACCAAGGTTGCGCGATGCCAAAAGACTCGGTAGCCGACGATTGCATAGTCAGGTGCCCCGATCCGGTGGGCGCGCAAGAACCAGAGGAAGCCTTGTCGTGAGGTGGAGTCCTGTCAGCCGTCGCCATGGCGCAGCAGTCGGCCCGGGGTTGCTCCCGTGCATTTTCCATCGATGAATGTCGTCTCGCCGTTGACGATGATGTAGCGGTAGCCCATGGCCCGCTGCACCCGTCGCCACTCGCCACCGGGCAGGTCGTGCGCGATTTCAGATTCGGTGATGGCGAGTTCGTCGAGGTTGTAGATCACGATGTCGGCGGGCGCGCCCTGACGAAGCGTGCCGCGGTCGCGGAAGCCGGCGCAAAAAGCCGGGAACGCGCTGAGCCGCCAATGGGCCTCCTCAAGGGTGATCAGTTCCTTCTCGCGGACGAACTCGATCAGCGTCTCCGTGGGGTAGCGGCCTCCGGTGAAGAATTTGGTGTGCGCCCCGCCGTCCGAGATCCCGTAGATGGTGTAGGGGTCGTTGACGACTTCGGAGAGAATCTCCTTGGAGTGGCCTGGGGGCTCTAGGTAGAACACGCTCTCCAGATTGTCTTGCACGGAAATGTCGAGCAGCACGTCAACGACGTGCTTGCCTTCCTCGTCAGCCACCTCGCCCAGGGTGCGGTCTTTGTATTTAGTCAGTTCGGGCTTGATGCACTTGAGGATCACAATGTCGCGCAGTGGGCCGGTGATAGCGCCGCGCTCGATAATGGCGCTCTCCTCGCGTAGCAAGGGCCGGCGAGCGGGATCGGCCATTTTCGCCAACTTTTCGCCAAACGTTCCGGTGGTTGCCTCCACGAATGCCTCTGACTCATCGAAGAGATTGAAGTCTGCCATCGTGAAGGTATGGCCCGCAGCCGAGGTCTGGGCTTGGCCGTAGATCCTCAAACCTTTTTTGCGGCACCGCTCCAACCAAGCGAGCGTGTTGCGGTGGCGTTGGGGGAACTGGTCGCTGGGCTGAACCGCGTTGTACAACAGGGGCCGCCCCGATACCGCAGCAAGTTCTTCGTAGTGGGCGGCGTCACTTTTGACGTCGCCACTTGAGTAGGTCATCTGGATGAAGCCTTCGTTGCGTTCGGCCAGTACCTTGGCCAGCTCGAGGGCTGTCTCGTTGGACATGCAGTCGGTAGGCATCGGTGTGCCATCGAAGTCGCGTTGGTTGGCAAGACCTCCCCACGGTGGCAACCGCTGCGCGCTCCATCCACATCCGCCGGCGTCCATCGCCTCGTGAAGTATGCGCCGAATCTCGGCCATCTCAGCGTCGGTGGGATTGCGTCCAGACTTAGCGTCCTGCAATCCCAGCACGTGGACGAGCACCGGGCCCATCGGGACATAAGGCAAGATGTTGAGGCCCTTGGGTGTACGTTCCACACTTTCGAGGAACTCTGGGAATGTTACCCAGTCCCATGGCAGACCCGAGCGCATCGCGTCTAGCGGGATCGCTTCTACGCGAGTCATGCTCAGCATCATCCGCTCGCGCAGGTGTGGCTCCACTGGCGCAAAACCGAAGCCGCAGTTGCCGATCACGACCGATGTCGCGCCGTGCCACCCAGAGATCGTGCACCACGGATCCCAGAACAGCTGCGCGTCGTAATGGGTGTGCAGGTCGACAAATCCCGGTGCCACGATGCAGTCCGTGGCGTCGATCACCGTGTCGCCGCGTGCGGCGTCGATCGCGCCGATCAGCTCGACCCGACCGCCGCGAATGCCAAGATCCGCCTTGTATCTCGGTACACGCGTGCCATCGATGAGCATGCCGCCCTTGATTACGGTCTCGAACTGCGCCATTGCCATACCACCCCAGATCCGCGTCGTATTCCGAGCAATTACATAGACAGCCGCCGGACATTACCAGCAGCCCCAGCGTCGTTGCTAGCCGCCGTTAACATTATTGGAAGTAGCGGCGACAGATGTCAAGGCCACCCAAACAGTCAACGCATCTATGCTGCTCGCAACGATAATTCACGACGAATCTCTGGAGCCAAGCCGGACCGAAAGGCGCGATCCTGGGCTAGGGTTTGTAGGGTGATGTTAACGCATCGTGAGCAAGGACGTGGGTCATGCGGCGACGGTGTGACGTCGCGGAATCGCGACGCGGCGCGGCAAAGCGACCGGATCACCCCGTTGGCGGACAGGGGGCATCTTCACGTGATCGTTGGCGAACGACGGGATCCGCACCTTGTTCGCCAACGTAATGAGCGGGGCAGCGCTGAAAAGCCCGCGCAGCGTTGCGATGCCAGTTTCGACGGATTAAGACTGATTATCTATGTATTCGATTGCTACTGTGGCCGGGTGTTCCGTGACGACGTTCCGACCCGTCGCGTAGTAGTCCGGATGGGCAAGTGGCACCGGCTGGTCTGCTCCGCGGGGTCACCAAGTTCCTCGACAATCGCCAGCCAATGGACATCGGTCGAGCTTGGCTTCAATTGTGAACACGGGGGGTAAGGGCTTGTTTTCCCATTTCCATCTCACGCCGACCGAACCCTCCTGGTTTGCCACAGCGCTTGACCAAAAGCCAGACCACTGCGATGCCGAAATCGCCGGGTGCCGTGTACATCTGCGCGCCTGGGGCGCCGAGGAACTGCCTCCGCTCGTGTTCGTCCACGGTGGGAGAGCGCACTCCGGTTGGTGGGACCATATCGCGCCCTTCTTCTCCCGCACCTATCGAGTGATCGCACCGGATCTGTCCGGACACGGCGACAGTGACACCCGCCCGAGCTACGATCTGCGTACCTGGGCAAGAGAAGTGGTGGGGGTCGTGCCAGCAGCGGGGGCCTCGGGGAGGCCGACCATTATCGGCCACAGCATGGGCGGTTTGGTGACCGCCACCGCAGCGATGCGTTTTGGCGACCATATCGACAGCATCGCGGTCATCGATTCACCGTTGCGAAACAGCGCGCGCGCAGTAGCGCGGCTACGCAACCGCAAACCCGCTCAATATCGATCGAGAGATGAAATCCTTTCCCGCTTCACAGTTGCGCCCTCACAGGAGTTGGTCCTCCCCTACATTGGACGGCACATTGCGGTCGAATCAGTACGCCGAACCGACACTGGGTGGGGTTGGAAGTTTGACCCAGCAATTTTCGACGCCGACCTCCTTGAGCCCGCAGACCAGGAATCATTGGAGACCATGTTCGCCAAAATCCGTTGCCGGATGGGTTATCTACGTTGTGAGGCCGGATTGGTGAGCGGTACGATGGCCGAGAGGATCCGCTCTATCCTCCTGCCCAGGAGCCCGTTTGTGGAGTTGGCCGCGGCCGGTCACCATCCGATGCTCGACCAGCCACTCCAGCTCGTCGCGACATTGCGGACACTGCTGGCATTCTGGTCAATTACCAGTTGATAGCTGCAGCCAGCGAGTGTCGAGGTCGCCTAACGTCCGAATCAGCCCAGCGCTGAGCGACGTCGAGCCCGTCTTGAAAACGCGCCTCCCTGACGAATCGTGGTCAGCGCTCGGACCAATGTGGGAGGCCCGGATCCTTGCGTTCTTTGCCGCCTTTGCCTTTGACGCGGCTGACCGCGGCGTCGTCTTCGGTGGTGCTTTGTCGCCCACGTTGGCTGGGGGGAGTCCCTCGGCTTGCAGTCCGGCCCAGCAGCGCGGTGAGAATGTTGAGAGAAGGCTTTCGGTCCAGTCTCGGTTTGGCGCTTCTCGCCACGGTCCTGTGCTGCGGTGTTCGAGGAGGGCCTTCACCGCAGTGCTCGGGAGAGCCTAGGGGCGAGGCCTGCCCAGTTTGGGCCGGCCGACAAGTTGCGTCGGGTTGGCGGCTGCTCACCCGTGTAGAGCAAGGTGCACAAGACATTCCAGGTCGACCGGCCAGCGGCGGATCGATGCTGCCTCGTGAGCGCATAGGTCGTAACGCAGCTCGCGTCGAATCCTTAGCTACATCAACCACGTGGCTGATCAGAGGCCCGACTGATTCGCACGCTGACGGCGGAGTGGCGAGTGCGTTCCGCGACGATGCTCGTCCCTGAAGTCATGCTGTTCACGGGGTGCGTGATCATGGTCTATGGGATGTGCACGGGCAGGCGGCGGATGCCGTTGATGGAGTCGCTGTGCATTTGTTCGGGTTCGCCGACCTCCATGTCAGGCAGCTTGGTCAGGATTTGGCGGAACAGCGCGCGCAGTTGGGCTTTCGCCAAGATGTTGCCGAGGCAGTAGTGCACTCCCCCGCCACCGAAGCCCTGGTGTGATGTCGGGGGGCGGGTGATATCGAAGCGATTGGGGTCGGAGAAAACCGCCTCGTCGCGATTGGATGAACAGTAGAACAGCGCGACTTTGTCACCGGCGTTGATGGTGTGCCCTCCGCGTTCGACATCCTCGGTGGCAGTGCGCGCGAAAACCATTATCGGGGTGGCGTAACGCACAAATTCCTCGGTCGCCGTCCCGATGCGCCCCTCGTAGTCTTCCATCAGCCAGTCCTTCTGATTCTGGTTGCGCCACAGCTGAACCACTGAATGCGAGGTTGTCTGCTTGGTGGTGTCGTTGCCAGCGATGCTCAGCATGCCCATGACCACCTGGATGTCGTCGTCATCGATGGGACGGCCGTCGGGTTGGCCCTGCGCCAGGGCTGTGGCCAGATCGTCTGCCGGATGTTTGCGCCGGTACGCCACCACGTCGACGCCGATTTCTCGCAGCGTCATGGTCTGCTTTAAGGCGAATTCCACCGGGTTTGCGTCCCCCACAACGTCCGGGTCGCTGGCACTGACGAAGTTGTTGCCGGCCTCGGCGAAGGCCTCCACCAAGTCCTCGGGTACCCCGATCAGGTCCGCGATGGTGCGCATCGGCAGTTTGGCCGAGACCTCCGTGACGAAGTCGATGTCCCCAGCGCCAACCACCCGGTCAACGATCTCCACAGCACGCTCGTTGAGCTTGTCCTGCAGACGCGCGACGCCCTTGGGCGTGAAGTACTTACTGAAAAGCTGACGGTGCTTGGTGTGGCGAGGCGGGTCCATCATGAGGAAATTGGGACGCTGTATCAGCTCACGCGGGAACGGCTGCAGGGTCGGCATCCCCCACCGGTCCAGATCGGAGCTGAACAGTTCGTAATTCTGGCTGGCGAATGCCACGTCAGCGGCGCTGACCAGCGCCCAAAACCCGGCCTCGCCATGCGCCTCGGGCGGATACCACGGAACCTCCAGCGGGGGATGCCAGCTCACCGGCGCATGCTGACGAAGCCAGGCGAAAGTCTCTTCGCGCTGCGCGAACGGCAACGACCAAAACGCCTGACTGGAGACGTCCTTGTGGGTGGTGAACTGATGCTGCCTAGTTCGCAACTGCACCTCAAACCTCTTTCCGCACAGGGGGCCACACTCTCGCCGGCCCGCAGCGTGGGATGACAACGCCGGTCCCCTGCAGTTGGGCACCGGTCAGGACGTGCAGCGCTCCCATCGCACATTTCTCCTAACACCTACGACACGGTGGTGTCGGCGGACAAAGTAATCCCAACCCCCCTTTGGTCGCCAGGAATTCCACCCGCGGCCCTGAAGAACACAGTCGCAGCACACGCAACGCTTGTCAACGACTTTGTGACGCTATGTTCGCGGACCAACAATTCAGGTTAGCTCGCTGATCTGCGGCTACAGATTTCAACGAATTCGAGTGGCAATATCAAAGGTGAAAGCCAGTAGCTGTCGTTATGAAACGCATCGAACGTGCCGGCGTGTAACAGGGGTTCCCGCCTCATGGCCAACGAAATCTGACGTTGACTCCGTGGCTGACATCGTGGTGGCCGGGCCTTAGCGTGCGCGATCTGGGCATAAGGACTGGACTGGGCCGAGGGAAGGTCGAGACCGTCGCCAAAGCCCTAGCTCACCGCGTCGATACCCTTCAAATCACCCGGCTTCTAGACGGTTTCGCCCTGATCACCGTCTTGACTGCAACCGACCGGGCTACGATAGTCCCGGCAATCCTCGACGAGATATCACCGCAGCGGAGGTAGCGCGCAGAAACCTTCGACACGGTGGCCACACTCTCAAACAAAGCTCGCATGGACCTGGATTGTTTGATGCGCGGGACGTTCCGCAAACAGTGAGAGCACAAAGATCAAAGGTGGAGACCGCTAACTGCCGCTACTAATTCCATCGAATGTGGAAGACAGTAACCGAATTTCGGTGTCTTCGGTCCCATTTTGTGTTGACTCCATAACCTTGTTCGTCGTTGAATTCTTCTGAACCCGTTTGTGAGCCATCGACTGCTGAGCGCGGCGATCAACCAGTGCCTGCGACGAACCGTCGTGAATCTGAACGAAAGGAAAGCTCTATATGGTGAAGCGATCACTGTTGGCGACCGCAATGGCGATCCTGGCGGCCGCGATTGCGGTCCCGTCGCCCGCTCACGCGGAGCCCGGGCGTCCGCACCCTCCCGGCGACTGTCCCGGTGGCAAGATGAGTATGTACGGTTCGCCGACCGGGCACGGGTTCTGTGACGGAACGCACTACCCGGGCGGATCGTTTTGGCGCGCGGCTGACTTCGAGCTTCCGCATCCGCCTCCCATGCAGTGCGTCGTCAACGACCCGCACGGTGGACTGTGGCCACTACCAGCGCCGCCCGGCGGCTGCGGCGGCGCGGTATGACCACTTATCTTTCGTTGGTAGCCAGTGTGGCAATAATGTCGTCCATTGCCGCAGGAATCTTCGGATGCTGGGCGGATGGCTTTGGCGGCGGGTTGTTCATGTGCGCCATGGCGACCTGTTCCAAACCCGCACCACTTACGGCCTATGCCCACAATCGCTGACGAGGCTTTTGTCCGATTTACCGTGCGGCGCAGGCACTTTCGTGATGCCGCGCCGGTTACCGCTTCGCTGACGCGTGATGGTGGGCGATTTCGCCGATGATTGCCGGTACCGCAGGAATGCGGGTTCGGCTGCCGCGGCGTCGGCGTCGGTGGCACGCGTGGCCAGAACTGGCCGCCGAAAAAGGTATGAGCACTATGAACATGTCGCGCTGGGCCAACCACCACGGCATACCCCGGCGTGGACGTGGAGGCCTTAGCGACACCTCCACTATCAACGCCGCTAAAGCCGCCGCCACCGCGCCCCGCATTGTTGAGGCCGGCCCTGAGGTCAGTCGGCGGCGCTGAGAGGCTGGCCCGGTTCGCCGCTGCCAGTACGGCAGACGTGCGACGTCAATTCAGGGATATCGATTCAGGATATGTGGGGCGTATTGCCATAGCAGGTGGCATTACCCACATCGAGTGTAGTTTGGCAGAGCAGTTTCCCGTTGCTGTGAATAGCGACAACCACCCATCGCGACGGCCAAGCCGACGGGCGCCAGTCGACACGCAGTTGGGCGCCGCGTCCCGTTGGGCCGCCGGCATCATCGAGCGGTACATCCAGCCGCCACGGCAATTGGACGTTGTTAAGGAGCTTGCGGCCGGTCGCATCGACGTATTCGACGCTGTTCATCTTCGGGATGCTGTCGGACGAAATCTCATAGGTCACGGCGTCGGCCGCGTGCGCCGACGGCGCCGCCACTACGGTTGCGGCGGCACCAACCATCACGCCAAGCACCGAAATACGGCTGCCGAGCATCACTTTGGTCCGGCAAGCGCGCCAATGCCGCCCACGTCACTAATTTGCCAGTTATCGTTGCTGTCGATGGTGATGCTGTAGGTCGCGGTGGACGGCAGGACGTCTGGTGTCTGCTTTGTCTTGGTTGTCACACTGACGAAGGTGTCAACGACATAGATACCGTTCGTGTTCGATCGGACCTTGGCAACCAACGGCGTCGCGTCCGAATTCCATTCCAAGGGAATGAAAAGTTGTTGCATTTGGGTGCCCGCCTTCGTGAGCTTCCGGGCGAGATTCGGCGTCGTCCCCTGGATGAGTCTGGCCTTCCACGCGTTCAGATCTTGAAAGTTAACTTTCGCGGCGCCAACTGCGTAGTCGAGCGCGATCTGCTCGGCATGCCGGTCGGCGGCGGCCTGACGCTGTTGGGCTTCGACCTTGCCGCGTTCGCCTAAGTACAGCCACGTCATGGCACCGGTGGCGGCTAACAATAAGACCAATAGGCTGGCCACAACCAGGGTCCGTAATCGTAAGCTGACGGAAATCCGGCGGGATGTGGTCGCCGGTTTCTCCGCATCCACGTCGGGTTCGTCCTCGCCGGCACGGTCGGACACGGAGCCCGAAGGTGTGTCCGGTGAGTTGGCGTGGCGGTCCTTCGACGCTTTGGCGGTGTCCTTGCCTTTCCCACGGGGAGCATCGCCAGCCTCGCTCGACGGGTCCTCTTCTGTTGGCCCGATGCCAGCCTCGTCTTCCCGCGTCATTGCCCCTCTCGTCATATCTGTTGGCGACGCCGGGGTCTGGTGGTTGTCGGTATGCATTCCGTGGTTCGGCACCAGCGTGCGCCAGGGCAGCACCGACGCCGCCGTGGTATGCGCTTGTCACTTGCAGAGGCCATGCTGGCTTCCTCGTCTGTTGGCAGGGAAGTGAGCTCGGGGCGTGGTGATCCAGCCCACAGCTGCGCAACACCCTAAACATGATCTATAGCACCTGTCAAACCTATCGTCAGCCCTGGCGCGGGCTACCTCGAACCCGTCCGGGTAACAGATGGCCACATTGCTGCCCGTTCGGCGTTGCCAATCACGCACGTTCATTGTCTACCGCGTGATGGCATAACTAACTCGAGTCCGAGACACGGTCCGAGGTCCAAGCGGCGCAGGCGATGCCGCGATCGCTCTCTGCACGAGCTGTGGTTAGCCAACTGGCGAGGCTTGGCTGCCTACGTAGGCGGCCTTTGCGGTCAGCATCAGTTGGCTGTCGGCATTTTCACCATGGATGCAGTACACGGTGCCCACCACGGTCACCGCGCACGTGCTTCCTCGGTAGGTCATGCGGTGTTTGACAGTTATGATCTGTTGTCTAGTACCCGAGTCAAACCTTGGCTTGTCCGCGTGGTACACGCGAGGGCCAGGATCACCTGGCAACCATGCGATTTCGTTCTCCCCCTGCTGCATGCCGGGTATTGGGCCCGAACACCCATAACTGCCGTCATCGCCGATTCCGCAGCGCTGACCGATGGGAGACGCGAACCAGAGCCCGTCTCTGTCAACCACCGTGAACTTTTGCAGACCACCGACGCCCTCGTAATTCGCGATATCGGGATAGGGGCTCGGCGCAGCTGCGGCGGGGACGGCGATAAGCGTGGTGACTGCCGAGCACGCGATCAGGCCGATCAGAAAGCGTTGAATACGAATGATGTTGTGCCACATGGTTTACCCGTTCAGCAAGGTGTGTGTTGACGTTGTAGGCAAGCGCCGTTCTCTGGGTTTAGTTGCGTGCTGGCACCGACAGTTGTGGTGCACGTCCTGCCTTCGCTGTCGATGGAACTCGGTGACGGTTCGCCAGGCCAATTGGGTTGGCAGTGGTCGCGTGCCACACGCAGTGTGACCGCCACCACGTCGCATACCGTAGGTTCGGGGATTTGCTTGTGTCAAGAAGCTGTGGCAGTGCCCGACTATGGGGCTGCCAGTATGACGGAGGTCAATACGAAGCCTTCCTCCTGGTGCACGTCGGCCCCGTATTGGGTGTAGCTACAGTCCGGAATCGTCTTATAGCCCTGCACGACCAATCCGTGTATCGCGTCCCTTTCATTTGTACCGTATCCAGACAGCAGCCGGGCTTTGCTTCCGGCGTAGCCGACAGTTCTCAGTGCCGGCATCGGATCGCTGACCGGCGACGCGGCTGAGCGATGGGTGATGTAATCGGCGGTGCCCCGATTCGCCAACTGCGCAGCGCGCACAACTAGTGGATCCGACCGCAGTGGTGGACAGGAACCACGCGCGGCGTCGACAGCACTGGTGAGACTGGTCTCCGGCTCGGCGCTTGCGGGACTGCTCATCTGAGCAGAAGCTGCCAATAGGAAACCCGCGAGGGCGGCAATGATGGGACCCGAATGTCGCGTCGGCATCGCAACCATATATCTCTCCCGCGTGGGCTTGGCGTGACGCACACCGTATCTCAACGCCTGGCAGTTGCAAAGGTCCTTCGGGTGCCCGATGTGGTAAGCACAGGGCCTGCAACCTTGATCGGCGGTACTGCCGACATGTACGACGGCCAGCTGGCCGCTTGCTTGAGGATTTCGTTGGTGCGATGCAGTTTTCAGACCTCCGTGCGCAAGCTTGGACCTTGGCCGCGTCGCAGTGCGCCGCTCCGGGCTGGCTGGAACAGCGGGTGATCGGGTTCTGCGAATAGTGTTCGGCGGGCAATGGGTAAATTTTCGTTTCTAAAGTTAGTGGCAATCACGTAAGCGAGTGGGATTCGCTTCAGTTCATCCGAACTCGCGCGCCAGTGGACGATTTGCCGCGGAATATCCCCCAAAACCCGGCGGGTTGCTTGGCTATGGTCCACACTGGCCGTGATACACCGTCAGTCCCAAGTTGCGGTGCCGGCGGGGGGAAGCGAAATGACTGCGGAGGCAAACGATGCAGCGGTATGGGGGGCCTTGTGCGGCCGTGCTGGCGATACTGGGCATGATGGTCGTTCTCGTGATCGGGCCGGCGAACGCCGATCCGAGTGCGGAGGACATCGCCCCACCGTTACCAAAATTCGCTAGCTCAGCCAGCAAACCGACACACGGTTTGGGGTGGCAGCCTCAGGAGGCCACGCGGCCAAACAGGGCAGCGTGTGCGGCCCGCTCATTGGCAAATAGCTGAGACGCCAGGTGCACGCCATTGACAGATGCGACCCGCCGGGTGTAAAAATATCATGTTAACTGTGGTTAACTGTGGTTAACTGTATGTGCGCGGTCATGAGCGCGGGTTGCAATCTGGGAGGGGTTTTGGTGCCAAATCTGCTCATGGATTTGCTGATGCGTTGTTCACACGGTAGGGGATCGGCATCTTGGCAGTAGCAGTTGAGGTCTTGAGGGGCCAGCCCACGCCGAGGCCTTCCGAAGCGCCCTCCGTGGCCCCACCGATCCGGCCTGCTGGGAATGGGGTTTGGAGGGCTCTGCTAAACGCGTTGCGCCACGTTCTGATGATCCCGGTGCGCAGTTCGGCGACCACGGGTCGCGGAGTGGCGCTGGCCTTTTCGGTGGTGCGTTATGTGGTGCTCGACGCCCTTACTCTGCGTCTGCCGATTGGTGAGGTCGTCACGCAGGGTTGGACTTTGCTTAAGGTCACCATGATGCCGGCGCTGCTGATGGCTATCCCGTTCGGCGCCATCGTCTCGGTACAGACGTCGGGTTTGGTGAATCAAGTGGGGGCCAGTTCGTTGGTCGGCGCCGCTAGCGGGGTGGGCGTCATCAGGCAGGGCGCGCCGATCACGGCGGGTCTGCTGATGGGCGGTGCGGCGGCATCGGCGATCGCCTCTGATCTGGGTGCCCGCGCCATCCGCGAGGAGCTTGATGCGCTTCGTGTGATGGGTATTGATCCGGCACGGCACTTGGTCGTTCCTAGGTTCTTGGCGCTGATCCTAATCGCCCCGATCTTGTGCATATTTATCATCGCGACCGCGGTGGCAGCGGCGTATACCTTCGCCGTGTCGATCAGCGACGTCAGCAGCGGTGGCTTCTGGATGTCATTTGGAGCGTTCGCCAGCCCGGTGGACGTGTGGTTCACCATCGGCAAAGCAATCCTGTCCGCGGCCATTGTCGCGATCATCTCCTGCCTTCGCGGGATGGAGGCCAAAGGCGGACCACGCGGCGTGGCCGACGCGGTCAACTCCTCGGTGGTCCTCAACGTGGTGTGCATCGCCTTTACCAACCTCGCGATCACCCAGCTACAGACCATGTTTTTCCCGATGGCAGTGGCCTAATGAGCCTGTCAGGGGGTAAAGCGTCTAGGCCATCAACGCTTTTTGCGGACCGGCTGCTGTCGTCGCGGTTATCGCAAGGGCTGTTTCGCTCGATCGGCGAATTCCTCGTGTTTTCCGGGCAGACCTTATGGCTGCTGCCCGTTACCGTACGTCGTTACCGACGCCAGACCCTGCAGGCGATGAATAACCTTGCCTGGGGCCGCGGATCGATCATCGTGGATGGCGGTGTGA
>Ga0123355_10004752_pt1 | contig 19755 bp, 14 predicted proteins | sample TergutEmb28metaG_3_FD_89872 | JGI IMG/M metagenome (GOLD analysis project Ga0123355, IMG submission 89872) | Embiratermes neotenicus P1 segment gut microbial communities from Petit-Saut dam, French Guiana - Emb289 P1 | ecosystem: Host-associated > Arthropoda: Insects > Digestive system > Gut ...
GGTGAAAAATGAAAAAAGCAATTCTGCTTCTTACAGTTGTGGTACTTTGTGCTGTTTTTATATCCTGCGGCCGCAACAGTGACGATACACCTATCCCCGACACAGCACCCCTACCCTATTCAGACGGCAGGCTTTTTGCCGAACCTATAGAGATGTCCATTCTGGCACCGCTTTTTGAAAGCTGGCCAATACGTGATGACTGGCCAGTACTGGATTTCATCCGCGATGCCACCAATGTAAATTTAACCGTTGTGCCACAAGTTGGCGACACATTGTCGCTTATGGTGGTTGCGGGGACACAGCCAGACATTTTGCAAGTGCCAATCTCCGCCGCACTTCCCATAATAGCCGAGGGCATTGCCACAAACTTCTTCGATTATTATTACCAAATGCCGGACTTTTTCCGCTGGCTGAACAGTAACATGGAACTTGCGGCACCGTTCTTCTCACCGGGCGGCGAACTTTTTATGATACCACAAACGGATATTGGCGAAGCAAACCGTCAAGGCTGGATGTTTAGACAGGATGTATTTGACAGACACGGACTACAGCTTCCCCAAAACGAAGAAGAATTTTACCAAGTGCTTACACAGTTACAAATTTTGTACCCCGGCACCAACCCATTGCAGCTGCGCAACGGCCTTGGCACCGGTACTAAAATTTGCATCATGGCATCCCAGTGGAACGCTAGTTTTACGTATTACATCGACAGAAGCACCAACACATGGCGGCATGGTGCAGTGGAAGATAATTTTCGCGATTATGTATTTTTCATGAATAGGCTGTTCAATTCTGGCCTTATTCCGGCAGATTTCCTTTCCGTTGACACGAGGTCTTGGCAAGAGCGCATGTCTGCCGGGCAGGGATTTGTAACACTGGATTTTCTTACGAGGATAGACGGATTTAATATTCCAATGCGCGAACAGCAACCGGAATTTACGCTGGCATTTATGCCGCCGTTTAGAAGCGGGCCAGATGGAGATGCAACCATGCAATTTACGGCATTAAACACAAGCAGCTTTGTTGTCACCAACAACGTGCCAAATGTTATAAAGTACATTAACTGGCTGTTTACGGACGAAGCAGAAGAGCTTCTAAGCTGGGGGCGATACGGCGAAACCTATGCCATAGTAAACGGCCAAAGGCAGTTTATTGATTTTACCGACACAACAGATTTACGCGCAAGAACAGGGCTTTCGACGCTGGGTATGTATGCGCGGTTCGACTATCAGTCTCATGTATCGCTATTTAGCGCAGAACTTGCTAATGCTTACGCGCTGTCACGGTTAAAAGACCAGCCACCACCGGGTGCGGTTTCTTTTACAGAGGTAGAAATTGCCGTGCTGTCTACTGTAGGGGCGCAGGTACAGAGTCATAAAGAAGAAATGATTGCCCGATTCATTGTGGGCGAACGCCCGCTTAGTGAATGGGGCGAATTTGTGGCGGAGATGTATCGCGTGGGGCTTGATAGGGTTTTGGAAGTTTACAATGCGGCACAAGCACGACAATAGTGTAGATTATCATTCCGGGCTTGACCCGGAATCTAGCTAATTTGTAGGGGGGATGAAAACTAGGAGGTACTCAAATGTACAGAAAATTCATCTCTTTATTGATTGCAGTATCAATACTATTTTCTTTTGTACCGACACAAGCCGCCCATGAAGGTATTGAAATAAAGCCGCTTGCCGACATGATATTCCACTACGAAGACTTTGGCGCAGTGGGCGATGGTGCAACCGATGATTTTGACGCAATTATCGCAACTCACGAAGCGGCCAACGCATGGCAGGCCGCCAACCCAAGCCAAAGAGCCATCGTAATGGCAACACCGGGGGCAACCTATTATATTGGCCCCTCGTATGTAAACCCGCATTACTTTGGCGGTGTGTACAGGCCATATTCAAGCTTCCCGCCCGTTCCTGGCAACATGTGGGTAGCGGCGTGGTATCAGTTAACGCACCAATACAGGCATGAAGCGCGTTGGGCCGTGATTCAAACCGACGTAGACTGGGGCAACGCAACATTTATCGTAGACGACACAACACTTGGCCGCCGCGACATGTTTAACGATGTAAGGTTTGGCGGCGCACGCAATATCTTTTTTGTGGAAAGCGTTTACGCGCCAATAACCATAGCAAATCCGACAAATTTCCCAGTTTACCCGGGTATGCTAACCTACAATTTGCCCGGCATAAACTTCCCAGCCCTTATCCTTGCTGAAAATGCTAATCTTCGGCAGTTTGGTAGAACATGGGATGGCTTGACCCTTTCCCATGGCGGCTTTTTTCAAAACGAGCTGTTCCTTATTGACGAAAACGGCGTGATAGACCAAAACGGCCCCGTGGTGTGGGATTTTACCCCCACGTCAATTACCGTTTTCCCGGTAGATGAAACTCCGCTAACCATAACAGGCGGCAATTTTAACACCGTGGTCAACAGGGTAGACCTAGCCGGGTACATGGAGCGCGGCATAATCATACATCGCTCCAACGTAACGCTTGAAGGCATTAACCATATCCTAACCAACGAGCGGGCATATGGCACGGCAGAAAACACAGGCAGAAGGCCATCGTATTCCGGCTTTTTCGCGCTGGAATGGGCGGCAAACACCGTAATGCGCGACATTTCTACAATGTCGCACCAGTCCGTTACATGGGGCAGTTACAGCATCCACATTGGGTTTGCCATAAACTTGCTAATGGAAAATGTTGTGCAGTCCAACTCCATTTCAATACTGTCGCCACTACCAAACAGGCACGGTGTAATAAACACCGACTGGAGCAAAAACATTGTACTGGACGGAGTTTATCTAAACCGCTTCGACGCGCACCGCGGCCTTACAAACCTTACAATTTTGAACAGCACGCTTGGCAACCACGGCATTAATCTTGTGGGTTGCGGGTTGTTCTATATGTATAATTCTACCGTTGTTGGCAGGGCGTCCATGATTACACTGCGTCCGGACTATGGACTTCGCTGGGAAGGCGATGTTGTAATGCGTAACAATACATTTGAAACAACATCCGCAAACCCGACACTTTTTGCCGATTTTGGCGGTGTGCCGTTCGGCGGTGTTCTCAATCATGGGTATTCATCTTCACTGCCGTTAAATATTTTCATCGACGGGTTGGAAATTGTGCGCCCGGCCGGCATAAATAGGCTGTACATTTTCCAAGATTTTTTGACTGGTGGCTACAACCACAGCACCGCGCCGTTCCCGCTTCGCATGTCAGAAAGCATTGAAATCACAGGACTTGTTGGCATAGACCGCGACTACGTACGCGTTGCGCGTATGGGAAATACAGCAAACCGCAACTATTTCATGCAATTTGTGCCTTTCACCTATGTAAACGAGGCGCGTATTTTGTATGATGCATCGGACGAAGTTCCGGCGTTAGAACTACCCGAGGGTACAATTGTATGGCTGGATGGCCAACGATATGAACGGCGTGTTGTAAACATGCCGGACAGCGGCGGCCACAACCTGCTTACAGACAGCCGCGGCTTTGAACTTGACGGGCCGTGGTTTGCTGGGGTCAACTTTGGTATAGGCCGCGTTAGGCCAAACATACCGCACACCGCCGGAAATTGGGCAGTACAGCCACCAGCAAACTGGACAAATGTAAGGACAATAACCTTGCCGCAAGGCGCCGTTTTGGAAAGTATCAGATATTATTGGAACGACAGCCCACTAAACGGCTCAATCACGTTCGCATCCGATAATAACCCAACGGCAATAATCGAAACCGCAAGAATTGGCGGCGGTGGTACTCTTCCGTTAAGGAAGCCAACCCAGTGGCAAAATGCATCCGAAACCATAACAATGACAATCCACAACGAGGGCGCGGGCGCAACTTGGCAAGCTTATATCTTGGAATTCACCTACCTAGTGCCACTGCCAATGTGGGACATTACTGGCCCGGCAGGTACTTTGATAGAAATTGACGGCATAATGTACGAGCGCATGGTGGTAGATTTCTATCCGCGCCCGCTACAGTCTCTTGCATCCCCTGCAGTGGGCTTTGAATCGCAAGGCATGAGATTTTATGGCGACCGCTGGTTTGGTATGCCCAACCCACCTGCCGGTATTGGCTCGTGGGCACCGCTTGGTCGTATGCGCAGCCTTGGCCCCGTTGGCAAGCCTGCCGCAGGCATGTGGAGCATAACTGCACCGGAATGGTTTACCGTAACTCACGAACTTGGCCTACCAGAAGGCGCACTGTTGGAAAGTGTGCGCTACTATTGGAACAACCACTTCAATAACGGGTTCATAAGATTTGAGTCCCCAGACAACCGCACGGAAGCCGTAGTATCTACCGTAGTTGGCGAAACAGTGGCTGCTTGGGGCGGCACAACCCCTTACAGAATGGGCATTTGGTGGGTTAACCCAACCGACACCATAACAATGACCATACACAACGAGGGCAATGCCAATACGTGGCAGGCGTATATTTGGGAATTCACCTACCTAATGCCAGTTAGCACATGCGAATACCCGAACACAGTGACGTTTGTGGTAGAAGCTGGCGCGGAAAGCGTTTATGCAACAACAGCTACTACAGTACAAGTGCCTGCGGGCAAAGCGATTCCCGCCGGTGATATACCAAACACCACCCCGCGTACCGGCTTCTATTTTGCAGGCTGGTACCCAAGCGACCCAGCGGAACTCGATATTGTAACAGAAGACATGACATTTACCGCAAGGTTTAACCCGCTGTGGCATTATGTAAATTTTAAAGTAACCGCTGGCGGCGAATTGCAAGCTACAAATTTTGGCTTGGCAGTGCGCATACGCAATGGGTTTACATTCTGGGCAGACAGAGTACCAACCCCAGTCTCAAATGACGGCTACGAATTTATAAAATGGTATCCGTATAACCCAGCTGGTTTTGTTGTACGCGAAGCAATAACCTTTACTGCAATATTCGCGCCGGTAGAAATTATTCCGGTAGAGCCACGCATCATAAGCGTCACACCCAACCCCGCTACAGTAGAACGTGGCGGCATAGTAGAAATCACAGTAATAACACAGGGAATGCCTAACGGCGCATGGATCGATTTAAACGTAGCATGGCGCATAGGACTTTCAATTGTTGGTGGGCCAAGGTTTTATATTGTGGACAACCAAGCTGTAATTACAGTAGCTGCCACCGCAGATGCCCGCTTGGGTCAAGACGGCTTTGCCGTAGCCGCCCGTATTACAGACGCTTGGGGTGCCCCGGTTATTATTGACAGCTATGCGTTTATAATTGAAGTAGTGCAATAGGGTTTGGCGAAAAAAAATTCAAGTCGTTACTCTCAGTAACGGCTTGAATTTTTTCTTCCAACTGTTTTTCTAAACTCACCGGGCGTTTGCCCGGTCATTTTCTTAAACATGCGTATAAACGAGTTTGTGTGCTGGTAGCACACCGCCAGCGCAATTTCATCCACGCGTTTATCTGTTTCGGCAAGCATTTCCTTTGCTTTTTTTATGCGCACCCCGGCCAAGTAATCCGAAAACGTGACCCCGGTCTTTTCCTTGAAATAGTGCGACAGATAATTACTGGTTATGCCCAGCAAATCGCTCATCATGTCCAGATAAATGTCCTCGCCAAAGTTCTTGTCGATATAATCGTACACAAAATCAATAATATGGTCGGCTCCACGCCGGCTGTTTTCAATTATTTCGCACGCGGTTTCTACATATTGTACAGCGGTATCAATCAAGTTATCCAAACGGTGATGGTTTTCAAGTAATTTTACAAGCTTGGCTATTTCAAAACTCTCCGGCAAGACTCTGCCCTTGTCAGCAAGAATTTTTTGGCAATCCCCGGAAATTCCCTCAATAAGCTTGCGATAATAATGCAGGGTAGTGTTCCGTTTCACATTCTGTGCAAAAATTTGGTGAACAACACCAACTCCACTTTTCGCGTCGCCCTTCGACAGGAAATTGATCAGCACCTGCTCTTGCTCTGGCGGAAAGTAGAAACCGGATACACCGGGCTTTGTCACAAGCTGATTCACTTTGTCCGCTTCTTCGTATTTTATAAGCTCGTACAAATTACTGTATGCGGTGCTTAACTGCCCAATATCTTGAAACGAGTCGCCAAGAACCGCCGTAGTATGCACATAGTCAAGTTCATTTTCCATTATTTTCAACAATTCGTTCATATATGTCTCGGCGTTTTCCTCGTCACCTATTGTTATTATGGAGATTATTTTCGTGTCTTCTACAGGCAAAATTACCGTGCCGGGGTACCGCCGGTGCAAAATCAATTGAAAGTATTCGGACAATGTAAACGTGGCTTGGCTCACATTTATGTTCATTGTCTCGTAAAACTTGGGTGTGTAGTAGAACGTAAAATGAGCAAGCTGAAAATTGCCGCGATTTGGAAAAACTTCCTTTATGTCATCGCCTGTGTCGTCTGATATATGCAGGTTTCGCAAACGCATTTGATAAAAATAATTGCGCAACAATGTGTTCTTTTTATTAAGTAAGTTAGCGTAGTTTTGGTTGTCGGCAATAAGCTGGTTTGTCAACTGCCCTATCATATTAAACTCGCGAACCATGCTGCCCTGCTGTGGCACGGTATTTTGCGTCAGCGATTGCAGTGTTTTTTTAATTGGCCGCTGTAAGGTGCTTGTCAATAGCGAAGATATAAGCAAACTGGTAATTACTGCGGCAGACATAAGTATCCAATAAATATTGCGCTGTCTCTGAAGGCTTGCGGCTATTTCGCTATACGTTGTCTGTAGAATGAAATGCAGATCAGTGAATTGGTTTTGACTAAAATTTCTTGCATCAATAAACTCCCGGAAATAGAACGTGTCCCTAACTTGCACGTGATACGCGTTCCCCGAAAAAATTACGCTATACGGAATAACGTCGGTATTCGAGTACAAAATCGTGTCGCCATCGTACAGGAAAAGCGGGAAATCCATATTCACGCCAAGCGTGGTCAGCAATTGTTTAATATCCACAAATGCAACAATTACATATTCATCGGCCGCCCTTGCCTTAAACGCCAATGGCAGCAAGTGCAGCTCTCGTATTTGCGGGAAGTCGTTGCGTTTGAAATTTTGGACCGGCAGCATAGTAAAAAAAGCCCCGGACATAGACAATTCATCCCAAAAGGTAGCACAATAATGGGAATTGTAATAGGAATACCGCAGAAATTGCGACTTTACAAAACTCCCGCTGGATGTAATTACAATATCCGAGTTCGCGCTTAACAAAAAAATGTCGGCAATGTAATTGTTATTCATGAAAACCACTTCAGACAAAAATTGCGTCGCGACATGAATTTCATACGCCTCCAAGACCGCGCTAAGACGCAAGCCAAGACGCTCCATTCCCAAATATGTACCAATAATTTCATTGGAGGCACTAGAAATTGTGTCGCCAAAGCGAGTGGCCACATGCCTAAGTTCAACACTGTTGTGCCGTATAATTTCGTGATTCAAGCTATCGGTAGACAGGCGAAAAACATTAACAAAAAAAAGAGAGAACACAATGATAATAACCAAAAAACTGCAAAAGATATAAAAGAAAAACGGGGCTTGTTTTTTGAGTTTCACAGAAAATCACCTCTTGGGTGTATTATAGCACAGACTAAACCCATCGGGAACATCCACCGTCAGCGCAACTTCCCCAGCAACACGTTCCCATTTTACATATATTTTGCCATATGGCGTAATGTGAAACCCTTCTGCATAACTCAAATCCGAGATATAAGACGGAGCAATTTTTACTTCCTTGTGGTTACGGCCTGTTGGGTTATAGTTTATGCCCGCTATATTTTTAATAAACCACGCACTAATGTCTCCCCAAAAATGGTGGTTACGTGACGCTATTGGCCCGCCATCGGGTTGAAAATCTTCCCATAGCGAAGTTGCACCGCGTGCCACCCAATTGCCGTACGACGGAAAAGACGGCTGTGTTATCATTTTAAATGCTAGGTCACTTTTACCAAAAGCAGACAAAACGTGAAAAATAACACGCCCGCCAAGTATGCCCGTGTCCATATGGTTATTGGTTTCTTCTATTAGATGCAGCAACTTTTCAAATGCGGCGGGCTTTTCGTGTGGGGCTAAAATATCATAGTGCAAAATCATTGCTTGGGATGTTTGACAATTACCCAATGCGGTATTGGTCTCAAAATCGTAAAGCCGCTCGCGGATGTTTTTACGCAATGTTGTCGCCAAGCCAAGCGCGAAAGCTTCCTCTTGTTCCCAACCCAGCACATTAAAAATGAAGCCCGCTTTCTGGCACATGTCTAGGGAAATTGCACTGTTTGTAAACATAGATGGGGATTTATAGTCGTTCATAGCCCTGCCGGGCGGGCACCAATCGCCCAGCGTTGTTTCTTCAATAAGGCCGCCGCCGCGTCGCATTAGCGTGCTTAAAAAATGCAAATATTTGAAAATTGCAGTGCCGTTTTCTTCTAATATTTTTGTGTTGTTGCGGTATACATATGTGTAGTACGGCAGGTAAATTAGTACACTATCCCACGCGGGGTTGCTGCCCCATTGGGTACTCCACCCGCCTGTTGGCACGACATTGGGTATTTGCCCAAACTCGTTTTGCGCCTTACGAATGTTGTGCAACCATTCTATATAGCTGTTTTCTGGGCTTAAGTTAAGTAAAGTATGCTCGGCAGAAAGAGCGGCATCACCAGTCCATCCGTCTTTCTCCCGCTGCGGGCAGTCTGTTGGGAAGTAGAAAAAATTTGCAAGGGTAGAGCGGCGTGTTAGCGTTTGCAGAGTATTTGCGGTTATATCACTGCATGTGAACCCACCGCGCTCCCGCAGGTCGGAATTCATGACGAGATACGTCAAGAGCCTAGGCGTTGCCTGTTCTGCGGATATTCCTTTTACGTAAACATATTGAAACCCATGATACGTAAAGCGCGGCGTGTAGCATTCATGTCCACCGCCGCAAATGTAGACATCCTTTTGGAAATAATCGGCGGGTAACAGGCCTGCAGTATTTTTTAGTTCACCGTTTTCCAATAATTCGCCATGAGTAAGGATTATTTTTTGTCCACGATTACCGTTTATATTTAGGCGGCACACGCCCGCAAGATTTGCCCCAAAGTCATAAATATAACCATCGCTACACTTTGTTATTTTTTTCGGCGAAATTTCATGAGTTACAACAATTGGGTCGGCGGTGCAAAGTTTTGGTTCGCCAAGCGGTGGCAAAACGGAAATTACACTTTCCCAACTACTATCGCCAAAGCCGGGCTTGTTCCAGCCAGATATTTCCTTTGTTGCGTCATAGTGTTCGCCACAGCGCAAGTCGTCAAAAAATATGGGGGATGGAGCCGTTTTGAATGCGGCATCACTTTCGATATAAAATTCCAACCCATTGTCGCATTTTACATCTAACCGTAATGCGGTCATGGGCGCACCGTACCAGCGGGCATTCGCAATTTGGTTCTGTTTGTAGCAGAACACGTTTTGCATTCCGTTGCCCAGCACAATGCCCAGCACATTTTCGCCCGGGCGTAGCTGTACATCGTACCGGTTATAGTAAATGATATGATCCGGCACACTGATATAAGGCGTTAGTAAACCGCTTACCTTTTCGCCATTTACATATAACTCATAGAATCCAATGCCGCTAATTGTGATTGTAGCCGTGGCGGGGCTGTCTAAGAAAAAAACACGTCGCATTAGCGGAGCAGAAACAATTTTGTCAAAATCGCGCAGCCGAGTGGTTGCGGCGATGAAATTTTTTGGAAACATACTGTCACCTCGTGTTTATTATAGCGTAAAACGCGCATAAAAAATAACCCTTTTGCCAAACTATTGTCAAAGGGGTTTTGCTGTATGAAAAATATAGACATCAAAAAATGGATAATAAAATTACTATGTATCACATTTGCAATCGCGCTTTTAAGCGTATGCGTTAACATGTTCCTTGCCCCACACGAAATTGCCGCAGGGGGGCTTACAGGCCTTGCAATTATATTGGAGTCATGGCTTGGGGTTAGCCGGTCGGTAGTAATTTACATTGGCAACGCCATTGTTTTGGTACTGACTTTTTTCTTCCTAGGGCGCGAGGTATTTTTTAATACGGTAATTGGTGCGTCGCTTTTGCCGTTTTTTATCAGTATTACGCCGCGCATTACGGTTATTAACGATACCATGCTTTCTACTATAATTGGCAGCGCATTGTTTGGCATTGCGGTTAGCATTTTATACCATAACAAGGCCAGCAGCGGCGGTACGGCTGTACCGCCCCTCATTCTTAAAAAGCATTTTAACCTTAGCCCGTCTATTGGCCTGTTTATAACCGACGGTATTGTTGTGCTGCTGTGCCTGTTTGTGTTCGATGTAGAGAAATTCTTCTTCGCCATCCTGTCAATTTTCATAACGTCCGCGGCCATGAATTATATCGAAAATGGGGCCAACAAGAAAAAAATGGTGTATATCATCAGCCAATTTCACGAAGAAATTACTAAAGACATACTCCACGATATTGGGCGCGGCGTTACAATGATACCGTCTGTAGGCGCGTTTGAAAACGAAGAAAAGCCCATGCTTATGGCCACAATGGGGACTAAGGACTACCAGCAATTGCTGTCCATTGTAGATAGGCATGATAAGGAAGCATTTATGATTACGGATACTGTTTCTGATGTGCATGGGAAAGGGTTTACGTATGAGTCTGGGAGTGTGTAGTTTTTGAGGGTCTATGTAACAGTTATAAAATAGGCAACCTACGAATCCGCACTTTGCTTTCGCTTACGGAAATAATTGCACTACCATGTGCTACCAAAGTCTCTAATGTTTCCATAATGGCAAATAGACGGGTGCGTACATTTAAAGGGCGACAGTCGTCTAAGCGAAAAATAACAACTATAAGCAAACTCTCAATTCCGGCAGATGCTGCAAGCCGCGTAAAGTCTAAATCCATCGTAAGTAGAATGCGATTTTCGGCTATTGCTTTGCACATTACATCGTAATCCGGCAACTTGTGCAGTTCTTGTTCGGCCAAATGTATGGCATCGTAACCAACCGAACGCAACCATTCAACTATGCGCATAGAGACGCCCATATCGGCTAAAAATCTCATATTGCAATAATATGGTCGCAAGCAGCCCGCGCCGCATAACACAATGCCTGCCGAATATCTTCTTCTTCAATATAGTCGTAATCGTCTTGGATTTCTGAAAAAGACGCACCATTTGCTACCATGTTTACAATTACAGCTACAGTCACACGCATACCACGTATGCAGGCTTGCCCGCCCATTATATTGCTGTCAAATGTTATTCTATCCAATGACATGTTCATCACTCCTATGACTTCGGCCGCAATCGCCGCAAAGCCTCACCAATCTTCTTCTCAACCCCATTTTCCGTAGGGTTATAATACGTCCGTCCAACGAGTTCATCCGGCAAATACTGCTGGGGAACATAGCCGCCGGGGTAATCGTGCGGATATTTGTACCCTACCCCACGGTTTAGTTCGCCCGCGCTTTTATAGTGCGCATCCTGCAAATGGGGCGGCAAGGTTTTGATATGCACCTTTTCCACATCTGCGGTGGCTTTCATAAGGGCTATGGTGCTTGCGTTGCTTTTTGGTGCGCAAGCCATATAGGTGACAGCTTGCGACAGGGTAAGTGAGCATTCTGGCATACCAATAAACTGCACGGCTTGAAACGCAGACACCGCTACCTGCAACGCGTGAGGGTCGGCATTACCAATATCTTCGGACGCAAAAATTACAATGCGGCGGGCAATAAACTTTGGGTCTTCGCCGGCATAAATCATACGCGCAAGGTAATACAAGGCCGCATCTGGGTCACTGCCGCGCATACTTTTGATAAATGCAGAAATTGTGTCGTAGTGGTTGTCGCCGTCCCGGTCAAAGCGTATGGCGCGTTTTTGTATACAGGCCTCTGCTACTTCCAAGTCGATAATAACTTGGCCATCTTGCGGCTCGGTGGTTAGGGCAGCAAGTTCCAATGCGTTTAGCGCGGTACGTGCGTCGCCGCCTGCAATGTCGGCTAAAAATTGTAATGCGTCGCTATGGGCTGTGATAGGCAAGTATCCAAGCCCACGCTCATTATCGATAAGTGCACGTTGTAGTAACGCTAATATGTTATCCTGCGTTAGGGGAAATAATTCAAAAATAACGGAACGCGATACAAGAGCCTTGTTTACCTCGAAGTACGGGTTCTCTGTGGTGGCACCAACTAAAATAATTGTGCCGTCCTCCACATATGGAAGTAGCGCATCCTGCTGTGCCTTATTGAAGCGGTGAATTTCGTCCACAAACAAAATTGACCGTTTGCCATACAGTTCAATTGCCGTTTTCGCATCCTCTATGGCGTGTTGTATATCCTTTATGCCGGAGACAGTTGCGTTTAGCTGTGTGAAAACAGACTGCGTGGCCCCGGCAATTATTTTTGCCAAAGAAGTTTTGCCCGTACCCGGCGGCCCGTACAACACCAGCGACGTCAGTTTGTCGGCCTTTATTGCACGGGTCAGCAGAGTGTTTTTTCCTATTATATGTTCCTGTCCCACCCATTCGTCCAAAGTGGTGGGGCGCATTCTGGCTGCAAGTGGGGCTTCTTTTTTTTGTTTGTTGCGATTTTCCTCAAATAAGTCCATTTACTTATTGTCGTTCATTTTGTTTTGAATGCTTGTTAAAAAGCTACACATCCACCTGTTTATGGCGGGGTTAATTGTGGTTTCGTCGTTGTTAACCAAAAAGTCTGTGCTTATGTTTGTCATGTCGTAGAAATACAACATGTCTACAAGACGCAATACGTTTAGTAGAAATGACGTAAACACAATTTCGGAATGACGGTTGCCGTTTAGCCTTATAACATCAAATAAATCCGGCCGGTTGTTGAGTTCTTCCATTACAGCAGGGTGAAGTTCTTTGTGAGCCTTGTGACGGCTGTATACAATGGCCAAATTATCGTCTTCGCGCTTACGGGCAAGCAAACGTTGGATAATATGCTCGATGTCGCAATAAATATCTACAACAAGTACGCGCCAGTTGTTCTCTTTTGCGAAACGGATTAAATCTATAGCTTGCTTGCGGTTGCGCGGGAAGCCGTCAATGAGGCCGGGCGTGTTTGCCAATGCAAATTCACGAAATATACCGCATGTTACGTCGTCTGGAACAAGAATGCCCTTTTCTGTGTATTCTTTTAGGGACGGGTCTTCTATTGACTTCCTACGAAATACGTCGCCCATGCTGGCAGTGTTTAAGTTTGGCAGCCAATAGCCAAGCATATTTTGCACCAGAGTTCCTTTTCCGCCGCCAGACTCGCCCAGCAGCACTATAAAATCCCATTTTTCTAGCAATAACGGTTTACGAGCCATTGTGTAACCTCCGATTGGTTATTTTATTAAAGTTCATTGTACGCTTTTATTGGTGGGGTTTCAAGAGAAATCTTTAAAATTTCAAATTCAGTCGGTCGGTTTTCCCTACCAACTGAATTTGAAATTTCACCTTGCTTTTTTTTTTCGCATACATTACAATAGCCCTGCTCCTCGAAGGAACAGCCGCTTTCAGAAGAAAGCATTTTGAAATTTTTTGAAAATACAACAATTTGAAGTTTTTTTAATTACCGCAAAGGTAGTATGGTTTCCAGAAGAAAACCGGCCGCTTTTGCGGTATTTTGTTTTAAAACAAGCGCGTCGTCGCGCTCCCCGCAGGCGTAGCCGAGGAAGCGGAGCAGTGATTAACTCACTGCGGAGCGGCGGGGTTTGGGGCGGAGCCCCATTAGAAAAGGAGAGTTTCAAATCATGAAAAATTTGTCAAAAAAAGCAATTTGCCTCACACTGGTCATCTGTCTGCTTGTGGCTATGCTACCCGCAGCCTTGACAGCCGCGAATTCGAACAACGAACCCGAAATCGCAATCATCTATACGGGCAACCTTCGCGGCAACATTGATGCTTTGCCGCGAATTGTTACGCTGTACAACCAGCTAAATTCCCAAGGCATGGAAGTTATCCTTGTGGACACCGGCAACTATTTGCAAGGCACAATTTACTCCGCATACGACAGCGGCCGCACAGTCATAGAACTCATGGACAAAGCTGGCTACCACGTTGTTGCCATAGGCAGTCATGAATTTGACTTTGGTACAGGCGTTGTTGGTGTGGAAACCCACGGCATCATTTTTGCGGATGACAGCTTGGGCTACTTATTGGAAGAAGCGTCTTTTAGTGCCGTGTCCGCAAATGTTGTTGCAGGGGCAGACGCAATCAGTGCGTTTTTGCCAAATACCACAGTAACAACAGCATCCGGACGCAGGGTTGGCTTTTTTGGGCTAACCGACCCCGGCACCGTTAACCGCGTTTTGGAGTCTAACCTTGATGGTCTTACATTTCAAAACCCTGTAACCGCCGCGTCGCAGCAGGTTTCCGCAATGGCGGGTGCAGATGTTGTAGTTGGGCTTTCTAATGTGGGCCTAACCAACCCTATTCCCGGGGCGGTTTTGATTGACGTTGCGCCACGCCTAGGGTTCCGTGTTGGTGTTTTGACAATTGATGCCGCGGGCAATACATCTCACAGCTTTGTTAATTTGGCACAACTTTCTCCCGACCCTGCTATGCAATCCGCGGTAGATACCGCACGGGAAGCCGCAAGCGAAGCATTCCCGGCATTCGCACAATCCCGCGTTGCGCTGGAGGGCTCGTTTGCCGCATCACGAACAGGCGAAACAAACCTTGGCAACCTCTGGACAGACGCACTCTTGTGGTTTGCCAATGATGGCGGAATCGCGGCGTTCTTCGACGAGGACGACATAGACGCAGGCAACACCGGCATCATGGTCGCTAGCGAAAACGTAGTGGCCATCTGGAACGGCGGCAACCTTCGCGACTTTCTTAATACAGGCGATGTCACAAGACGCGACTTGCAACGGGTTTTGCCGTTCCCAAACCGTGTAGCAGTTATGTATCTTACAGGCGCGCAATTATTGGAAATGCTTGAAGCCGCCACACAGGGCTTGCCGTTTTCGGACGCAACATTTTCGTCAACAGCATCCTTCCCACATGTAGCTGGCATGGAATTTACCGTTGACACATCCGTTCCTTTCGACGCGGGCGAAGCCTACGGCAACCATTGGTTTAGAGCAAATTCAATAGGCCGCGTTACGATAAACAGCATAAACGGCAACGCCTTCGACCCATACGAAACCTACGCAATAATAACCAGCAACGCAATTTTCAACGGCATGGACTCCAACTACATTAGCTTGGAGCGTTGCCAAGATTACAGCACAATAACATCTGCCATGGTGGTGGATGTTGTGTGGATGTTTATTATGCAAGAACTTGGCGGCCTTATTGACGCACGCTATGCTGCACCACAGGGGAGAATAACCGTTAGATGAGACATGAAATTCAAAAAGTAACAGACGAAATACAGAAAGTCATAGTCGGCAAACAAGCAGCTCTTACCAAGCTGCTTATTGCCGTTTTTGCGGGTGGGCATGTTTTGTTGGACGATGTACCCGGCGTTGGAAAAACCACCCTTGCAATGGCCGCGGCTCATACAATGGGGCTTACGTACAGGCGCATTCAATTTACGCCGGATGTGCTGCCGTCAGACATCACAGGCTTTTCCGTTTACAACAAGGAAACGGGGAAGCTGTCGTACATGCCGGGCGTGGCCAATGGGGCCAACATTTTGCTTGGCGACGAGATTAACCGCACATCAAGCAAGACGCAATCCGCATTGCTGGAAGCCATGGAAGAACGGCAAGTTACGGTAGACGGCACAACCCATGAATTGGAGCGGCCTTTTATTGTAATTGCCACGCAAAACAATGTTGGCACTGCGGGTACGCAGCTTTTACCCTTTGCCCAGTTAGACCGTTTTTTGATGCGGTTAAGCATTGGCTATCCAGATTTGGAAAGCCAGATGGCCATTATCCGCGACAGGCAAACCAACAATCCGCGGGATAATATGCGACAAATATTAAACGTCGCGGATGTACTTAGAATGCAGACAGAAGTGCAAAATGTGATACTAAAAGACAGCGTAATTGCATACATTGCGCAAATTGCGGAGGCCAGCCGCGACAATGCGCAGATAGAGCTGGGCATTAGCCCTCGCGGCGCGCTTTTTATTGCGCGAGCCGCCAAAGCGCGGGCGTATGTACATGACCGGGATTATGTAGTGCCGGAAGATGTGCGGGAAGTGTTGCCAGATGTTTGTGCGCACAGGGTTATATTGTCGCAGCAGGCGCGGGCCGGGAGGGTTACTACGCAGAAGGTTTTGGCGGGGTTGGTTGAAGGGGTTAAAGTGCCGGATGGGATATAAGAAAAATATGCTACACGAATGAGAGGTTAAACATCAATGAATTTTAACGATTTAATAAAACATGCAGAAAATGCATTTGGTGCGCGTCAAATTGCCAGCAATGCTTGGGCTGGAAGTGTTGCGGCGGCATTACTTACTGAAAAAGGAAATATTTATACAGGTGTTTGCATTGATGTTTGTTCGGGAATGGGATTCTGTGCTGAACATGCCGCTATTGCTGCAATGATAACAGCAAGAGAAAGTAAAATTGTAAAAATTGTTGCCATTTCCAAAAATGGCATTATTCCGCCTTGTGGAAGATGTCGTGAATTTATCAGCCAAGTTAATGATGAAAACATTGATACAGATGTAATGGTTTCTCAAGATGAAATTGTAAAACTAAAAGATTTACTTCCATACAAATGGGTTCGCAGTAATGATTAAAAAAACAATCGCTCTCATCATATGGCTCATTGCCGTCGCGTTATTGCATTTATTTGGCAACAATGCAGGTACGTTTTCGATTTTGCTAATTTCAATTGCGGTACCGGGGTTATCACTTTTTGTGCTACTGGTTGCGGCGTGGCGACCGGAGGCGGTTACTTTAGAATTGCCGCGCTCATGTACCAAATGCGAAGAAATAGGCGGAACTTTCACCTTCAAGCATAGCCGCCTGCTAAAAGCGTCCTGCAACTTGATATGCGAAAACCGTTTCACTGGCCAGCGCGAGTCGTTGCAGTTTGACATTCACAAAAACGAAACCCAATTCACAATTCAAGCCCTCCACTGCGGGGCGTTGCAAATTTGCATCGAAGACATTACATTTCACGACCCGCTGGGGCTATTCACTCGTAAGATAAAAACAAGCACAACGCAAAACGTCATGGTGCCGCCAACAGGCCACGCGATGGAAATTGCAGTTTTGGACAACGCCTTCGACCCGGAAAGCAACGAATTTTCCACCACAAAACCGGGCTACGACGTTAGTGAAACCTACGCCATACGCGAATACACCCCCGGCGACCCGATACGCAGCATCCACTGGAAACTTAGCGAGAAGCAGGACAAAACCATGGTTCGCGAGTTTGGACTACCAATTTCCAATGCGACATTGCTTTTTTTTGAAAACGCGCCGCAGGAAGTCCCACCCGAGGGTTGGGATACCGCGGGAGAAATGTTTTTTTCGGCAATGCTTGCGCTACTTGAAAACGGTGCTGCTGTGACTGCCGCTTGGCAACAAAACGATGCCCGGCTGTCGCAATTTGAAATTCGCACCACGGAAGATGCGGTGTTTGTCGTAGGTGAATGCTTTTTGACAGCAACGCGCTACGGCGTGCCAGCACGCGATTTACTGCCAAAAGATTTTGTGAATGTAATGACAATATCTCCCGGCAATGGTGCTGCGCAATCAAGATAGTCGTAGGGGACGCCGCCCTCGGCGTCCCGCATGTTCACGCGATGCAAATTAGGAGGTGAATACATGGCAAAGTCTGTCAAAAACGACGAACAGTACAGCACCCGTCATTCCGGGCTTGACCCGGAATCTTCAAGCAATAAATTACAAACCAAGCCTGCCGCTGTTGATATGAATAAAACTTACCCGAGTGTTTTTAGCGTGAAGATTGCGGGTCAAGCCCGCAATGACCGCGCGATAGGCAATAACAGGATTGGTGGTATCGCCCTATTTATCGCACTACTCAGCACTCTTTTCAGCATGTTAGAAATTTCATCCCTACCACCTATCAACATAATCCCCCCCATCGAAAGCCTAAAAATCCTTACAAACCACTTCTTCACCATAAGCGAGCAACACCAAGCATACCTATACCAACACTTTACCGTTTCTGTGCAACCACATAACTACGAAAACTACATTTTTGTCGCGCTTCTAACCGTCACAATTTTTGCCGCCGTACTAATAATTGCCGCGACTAAAATTAAACTCATATATGCATTAATTTTTTTTGCCATAACAGCACTGCAAATTTATTTTGGCGTTTTTGCCGCTCCAATATGGAATATCACGCTGTATGCCATCGTCGCGTGGGCGGTATTGCGCAAAGCTAATTTCGTGCCGTTTTTCAGCACGGTTGTCACCGTGGCCCTTATCGCCTTTTTCACTTTCCCGGGTGCAAGCCCGTTTCTTACAGAACTATCCGAAACAATCCGCGACCAATTTGGCCGGCAACAAGAGCGTCATATTGTGATGGACAGCGCTCCGTATCAACCACAAAACGAGCCACCACAACAGCAAGTTGACACAGCCATGAGCGAGCTTGCGGGCGACCAAGAGCTACTCCTCCAGCATGACGAAATATTTGCAGGTTCGCAAATAGGCACAGCCTTTGGCCAGCGGATATGGCTGCTGTGGCTAATTGGTTTTGCATTTGTAATTGGATTTGCCTTGTGGTTTTTGCACAAATTGTACGCCGCGCACAAAAGACGGGCGGTTTTGAACTCCCAAAACTGCCGCCTTGCCGTAGATGCAATGTTCAAATACATGATGTCATGCGTATTGGAATTAGGCTCAAAACCGCAAAACTTAGCATATGCTCGATATGTGACACTGTTCCCGCAAGAACAATCTGCAAATTACCTTACAATTGTAAACCTGTGGCAAAAGGCCACATACAGCGACCACGCAATTACCGAAAGCGACAAACAGCAGATGCGTGTGTTTTTATATGACACACAAAACCGGCTGTTGAAAGGGAAAAACCCAATTTCGCAGGCTTTCGTTAGGGTTAAGTGGTTTTTAAAACAAATTCAAGGTGTTACTGAGAGTAACAACTTGAATTGAATTTTTATTGGAGGCACATCACATGCTAAAATATATTTTCCTATTCGCAATCTTGCTTGCATTCCTTACCGCCTGCCGTGTAAGGCTAATTGATGTGCTCACTGAACCGGAATACGAGCCTGCCATAATTGAAGAACCCATTCCACACGAACCTACCTCGGACATTTTGCCGGCCTCCCCCCCGGATAACACCCTAGACGAAACACCGGAAGAAATACCAGAAGAACCAGAACCCACGGAAGAACCAGAGGAAATCCTCCCAGAAGAAATCACAGAACCGGAAATTGAACCACTTGCATACATCCCCATTACCCCCATTGTCGAAGATGACCCAACTCCCCCACCCCAATACGAACCACCAACCTTCACCCCAACCCCCGAGCCGGAATACGAATACACCCCGCCTATCACCATAGAAACCCCATCCGAAGCCCCGGGCGAAACCACCCTCGACACCGACGGTGACGGAACACTGGGCCTTATCATAGACCGCTACACAGGCCTGCTAAACAGCGGGCTTGGCTCACTTTTCGAGTGCCAGCGCGTATATGTATACTTCGAACGGCTTGCGGATTTTCACACAGTCAACCGCAACTCGCCAGAGCATAATTTGATAATAGAATCCGGCGGGCACAATGCCGCCGCTCGCCGCGGCAACGACGCGCTGCTCGTAGACGCTGACTGGGTTGTTAGA
>Ga0123355_10004753_pt1 | contig 19753 bp, 10 predicted proteins | sample TergutEmb28metaG_3_FD_89872 | JGI IMG/M metagenome (GOLD analysis project Ga0123355, IMG submission 89872) | Embiratermes neotenicus P1 segment gut microbial communities from Petit-Saut dam, French Guiana - Emb289 P1 | ecosystem: Host-associated > Arthropoda: Insects > Digestive system > Gut ...
TATAATATAATATAATATAATATAATATAATATAATATAATATAATATAATATAATATAATATAATATAATATAATATAATATAATATAATATAATATAATATAATATAATATAATAATTATCTTCTCCAGTTTGAAAGCCGAAAGATAATCTCTACGCATGTCAGCGTGATTTCAAACTTTCGGCGCAAAGCAGACGAAAACTGCGCTCTTCTGTGCTGCTACTAGGCGAGTACTGGTAATTTCTTACAGACATTTCAGGACAAACTATCGGTTCTAACCTCAAGGATCAACATTCCAAAGGGCGTTTCTGATCCTTGAAGAAGGGCTCGATAAATTGCACCGAAATTTCGATAAGGAACCACTTCTACTCGCCGCGTCGTAAACCAAAGAAGCCCAGTTCTCTTTTGCACAGGCCTGTTCAATACTCGAACATGAACTTCCCGAAACAAGCCTATGCTAATTTTAGGTAGTCACTGATGACGGGAATTGAAGTGAACCTCCTAAACTTCTATTTATAAACTCCAGTAAAAATGTAGTATTTTAGTTTATATCAAGAAAATTTTGGATAGGAAATGTGGCACGGCAATTGCAATGCCCTCTTCTAAACGCGTCTGTTATTTATTAACTATATATTTAATATCTTGATAAAAAAATAATTTAAGTCATATTGCCTTTTTCCAAAATACTGGTGTCAGAATACTCATCCTTCTTCATGAGATAAGTCTGGCATTTACCTTTAGCTGAAGTTCAACATTATGAAGAGTAAGCCAAACTTTTTATAAGTCTGAAGTGATTAATAATTTCTTCCTTTCCTATTATTTGCCCATCAACTGTAGAACTAGCACTTAATGCATTTAGAATAGCACTGTGTATAGTTTCTGTGTTATAAATTACATGAATGACAAATATTAGAAGAATAACTAAAAAAAGCAATTACTGTATATCAATAGAGAATTATTTATTCATGATTTCACAAAAGCACTTGGCACAGCTAAAACTGGACAATTTGCTACCAGCCCGCTTTTAACAGAAACTTTAGGTCTCATTATGATTTTTCGAGCATGTCACATTGTGAACCCTTTAGGGGTTTTCTCTCATACACACATACATACATACATACATACATACATACATACATACATACATACATACATACATACATACATACATACATACATAAACAGTTATGGCATTTACATATATTCATGTAAACAACAAGATGTGCGGCTGTTGCTAGAGCATGAAATACGTAATAATTCAGCACTAACTTGAAGTTTGTTATCAGATATAAATAATTATTAACACTATTTCGAAGGAAAGCCAAAGTAGACAGCAAACATCCATACAAGAATGAGGGAAGGAATTAAGATAAGGGAAACAAAGTACAAAAACGTAGCTACTCGTACAGTACAGTTCAAATTTTAGGTGAAATTACGTAAAAGTGATAAAGATAAAATTGCCTAAATCTAAAAAAAAAGATTAAACGTAACATCAGAAGTCAGTAATAAAAGGGGGCAATGAAAAGACTCTTATAATGAATCTGAAGTTGGAAGGAATGTATTTAGTGTAGAATGTAGATTTATTAGGGAGTATACTGTATACTGTACACTGTATACAGTATACTCTATACTGTATACTCTATATGAACAAATTTTTATGATCTGTAAAGTACCGAACGATTTGATTCAAGCTTTAAAAGGAAAGGTAAAATTCAACCTAGAACAGAACACGAAGGCCCAGAGGAGGAGAAGAGGTTAGCTCCACTCTTTCTTTAACCTTGGCGCTAGATGGGGTGGGTGGTCAATGCCATGCCCCAGCCGCTTTACCCCTGGAAAGGAACCGATACACATTGTGTAGGAGTCTGGGTGTTCCCCAGGGCCGATCTGAAGCGATGCGGAAATCCTCACCCTCACCGGGATTCGATTCCCGGACAGTCCAGCTCGTAGCGAGTCGCTATACCGACAGCGCTATTCCGACCCACTCAATCGTTAAAGCTTTTGCTATATTGGTAAGGTTTCAGGTTCAAACGTGAGTCGGGATACAGACTATCCTAACTGATTTTATCTTATTACTTCTCATTTCCTCCAGGTAGATGAAGGGCGTAGTAATATGAAGGAACAGGACTGCGTTTACTTACTGCCTCATTCCTTCGGATGTCCAATCATTCGACCCTATATAACGTGATGTACTGACTGCCTCACTACATAAACTAAAAGCAAAAATAGGCAAGAATAAATGATAAATGCACTCGTATTGAGACCGTTCTAAATTAAGATTCTGACCGGAAAATGCTTTATTCTTTTCTCTATAATTCTTCTTTTCTCTTCTCACTTTATATTAATGGTCCCGAACTTTCCATCCGTTCTGGTTCTTCCCACATTTCTTCGTCACGGTTTTCTCTCTGAAGGTCGGGTTCATTCTAACTTTAGACCGAAGCTTTGCAGTTTTATAAATGGTAACGTTGTTTCGGAGAAAGCAGCTCCTGCTATTTTCAAGGCAACGTAATCTGCTAATACGATGGTGGTTGCAAATTTCTCCGAAAAGTCGATGTCCATCTACAAAAGAAAATGACATCAAAATCCGAAATGCCGCAATTCAAATATCTAGTGCCACCATAGCCTGAACACTAAAACTTACAGGTAACTTTACCATAGAGTTTTACGTTTGTTCACGCACCAGCAGAACAGATGTGAAATCCCTCTGACCTTCCGTCTGTCCCTCAGCATAAAAACGTGAGAGCTGTTATCGAGATTGTTCACGAAACCAGATAAATTGGAGGTTTAATTAAATATGTCCAAACCCTACAGATTCCTTTAAAACCGAAAAGTTAACCATATAAACTGCAAGAAAACGAACCTGCGTTTTCGCGCTACCCTTGAAAGTGAATTGCCTAATACCAATCTTAACGCAAACTGCAGTGAATGCAAGTTACAGAATAAATTAAATTCGTTTAGTGTATCCATTACAATTTTTGTGCAAACTTTTGAATGAAATAGAAAGGGAAGCTTTGCTTGAGCTTCCGAACCTATTCGCTAAAGTTATATTCAAATATAAACAAGGGTCTTATTTACATAAGAAAAATTTACGTAATTTTTTAAAGAAATTTACAAGAAACCTTCTCCCACTCGACTCTTGGTTCAACATTTATGTGGATATGTAAAATTTATTTAAACATACAATTGAGCGTTTCGCTAGAACCCTTTCTGTTACAAATAAATCTCTTTAACTAATTGCCTTTATTTAGGTTCTTCGGCAACCGAAGTTGCAAAAGTATTTCTGTTATTTTCATCAAGTCTGCCGCTCCGTCCATTTTCGAGTAAAAATCAGAGAAGGCCATATTCAAGATTTCTAGTTTTTTGAACATTTTTTTGGGGAGAATGAGTGACATAAAATTTTTATTTCCATTCTTAACAGTAATTAGCTAGGGATATTTTACAAAATACTTCTACATACACATTAAACAGGACTATAGGGGAATTTGCGCCTCTATGCGGAAAGTGTGGTAAAATAAGACTGTCAGAATCAGAACATAACAGACGTAATAAAATTTCGCAGCACTGGATTTAATTTCCCTAGTTAGAATTCTTCATTATTCAAAGCCCTGAAATTAAATAAAAACCAAGCGGTTTACACGTTGCCGCTTCGTTTTACCTTACAACACACAGGTGACTGTATTATGCAGGAAGGGCGAAGAATACTCTTAAACTTTGAAGGTAGAAGTTTCGTAATGAAAGCTTCATAATTTATAGTCTTCGCCGTATACAATTGTGGTGATATAATGCAGGCAGCTGTGAGAGTGGGCAGGTGGGACGTGGGACTATGGAGGACATGAGAAACACATAAAAACTTTAGCTACATTAAAATTTATATGCATTTATCACACATAGCAGTACGTTCTGTATGCCTAACCAATCTCATCTGTAAATAAGATAAGAGTTTAGAGGAAGCGTGGACCCCGTGAAGAAAAACTTGAAACAAGATAAACGGATCAGTTTACGTACGAAATACAGTTTACAGGTGTGATGTAAGATAAAATACAGTTGGTGATTAGATGACAATATACATCGATGCAACAGTATTTCATAGTATCAGAATATAGGTTCATTAGTAAAAGTAAAGCAAGAAGAATGAGGCTCCCAGGCACATGAAGGTGGTAAGATTGTCAGCTCTAAGCACCGACCGCCTTTACCCCCATGACAAATTCATCGTACTCGACCGCAGGGCCATAGTAGAGCTGGTAGGATTAAATCAGTGACACCAACGGGAATCGAATACACGACTTTCCAGTTTTTAGCGCACTGCCTCAACCAACTATGCCACGGCGTGTCCCATACAGTCAGTGGTAGGATCAGAGTATTATGATTTGGTTCTTTAGGTATTCTGCAAACATAGTGTTGACAGAACAGTCGTTATTTAAAAGACTCTTCTGGGAATGAAGAAGGCAAAAATTAAAGTTTTGGTCATTGTAACGCATTTCATCAGTATCGTTACACATTTTGCGAAAAAGATTACGTACAAGTTCTTTTTCTTTTCCATGCCTTCTGTATGCCCCGTCAATCTTGACCTTCTTGAGTAATTGCTTACAAGTTTCGATGATATGATAGCGGTGTTAAAGCTTCGAGTAACTCAGCTGGTCAATATATTCGAAGCTCTAGAGAAGGAGACTGCTTTTTACTATGTTCAAAAAAACGGCGCAAAAGAAAGTTATCTTAACTCAGACCAATACAGTCCACACCCTACTGCAGTTTATTTTCTCCCAAGGTAGTCATGTTTAGGGTGCTTTATACCAATTCGCATCTTGTCGTTACTAGCCAATTCTTGGAAGGATTTTGCAGCAGAAAGCCGAATTTTGTCTTTCCCCAACTCTTAATTCAAATTCAATCAAAATATTGCTACACGTTTCGGCTACCTGCTATGGTCATTGTCAAGACTTTCCGGAAGTCTTATATCACAGTATTAAAGTAAGGCCAAATTTAAAAACAAAATGTTACTATATTTGTCATGCTAAATATCGCATGAGCAATGCAGTTTGTGTTAAACCTGGTCTTACTTTATTTTACAGTGACACAAGATTTCTGGAAAGGCTTGCCAGTGGCTATAGTCAGTAGTCAAAACATGTAGTCAAATTTCTATGATGTGTGTTAAAAATGTATTTTTGTTGTTTAATAAGCCATATTCGGTGAATTGTAAACACAGCCGTGTATTATTTCCTTACATTCATACGTATACACACTGAATCCATAAAAACGTAACATTTTAGTAGAAAATTGAAAAATAATCATCTTTTTGTAGGCTTCGTACTTTCTTTTTAATAACCTACATTTAACACTTTATAGATGCTAATGACGGCGGCATGAATAGCCCGACCCACATCATATATATATTCGTATTCGGTGCAGACAGTTATAAGCATGAAGAGCGTCAGTTGTAGCCGCAGCAACCCGCATACTGCCAGAAATGTTGACAAAGAGTTGAGCTATGGCGGAACAAAATGACATGCTTTATGTGGCCTCGGAAGAAGAAATTGATTGTTGTGATGTCAGAAGAATGAAATAGCCGAGTGGTAGAAACACCTCAGTCATTAATTTTCTGTTGGGAACTATATCGCCTATGTTCAACAGTACAATGCAGGAGTATTGAGATGCCCTTTGTTGCTGGAAATTTAGATAATTGATACTCCTTTCGAAATTGGTACGGAAAATTCCTCAAGTATGTAAAGATAACCACATTACGCCAACCAGAGCGGTTCTGTGGAAAATAAAGAAATGTCCAAAAAATATATTTTTGGAAAAGCGCAAAGTGTGGTTTGCGGAATTCAGCTTCCCAAAATTCTAACATTATGTCGCTTATCAAGCCTGGACAAATGGAAAGTGGTTTCGCCTCTAAACACATTTTTGGTTGTGAGAATTTCCTGAAACTCAAGTTCTTAAAGAATATTATATCCAAATTTGTAACGAACTTGCTTGTCTTGGTATAATGCACGTTTTGACAATTTGTGTTGTTCGCAAGTCTTAAATGTGAAACCAGGGTACGGAATTTTGTACATAATCGAATGTGGCTTTCATAAATATCGGCAGCTCCTCTTGTTTTTTATCTTTTTCATCTAGAAAAACCACTGGAATGTCACTCACGTTTTCTTCAGCGATTTTTCGTTTTCCGGCTCAATTCATTTCTCAAATACAACCAGATATACTGAGTACCTTACATCACATATTCGTGAACCTTCTCTTTCGTGGGTTTCTACTAATATCTGTACCTTTGAACTGTAACTACAGACTGCGAATTCTGTTTGTGACACCAGACAACAAACCTACCTCTTTTCGCGTAAGACACTATTTTCCTACAGTTGCTTTTTTAACATTACTGTTGGCAAGATTTGGAAGCTTAGGTAGCATGAATTATAAACGTCAACATATTATGTATTTCCATTAATTTTTTTCTTAAATTTGTGCTTTTTATTTCAAGGGAAATATTGCATTAACCCTTATCCTGCTAACGTGTAAAATAAGGTGAGCTCCTAATAATGCCAGCAGGTGGTAGATGGGATTTAACTCGGCGTTTAAAGGGTTAAATCTTCTACTCTTCATGTATTCGTCATGTATAATGGTTCTTTTAACTGAAGACACACAATTTTGCAGAAATAAAGTACAAATTAAAACACTGCAATTTCCCGGCTGTGTTGGTTGTGTCAGAAAAATACATATTACTATGTCGATCACTTCTTTATGTGGCCAGCAGTATCATAGTATGGTATTTTGCTTTAATAATGGAAGTTTTGAAATAAATTATGAATAATTCTTCTCTAATGCACTTAAACTTATGTAGCTTGCGTAATAAGAATATAAACTGGTAATTGTGTAGTTTGATATTGTGTTTGTATGCATGACGTCGCGTTACATATTATGAAAATTTTGACTATCTAACAAATCCAATTCCGAACTGTCCACTTCATCGTGCACAGTTATAAGTGTTAATGTTTTCACGGCCTTAATTTTTCTTATTTTGGTGTTATGAGTTATGACACTGTGTTTTCTTGAAGGAAAAGGTGGACACGTGGGATAAATTTTCTGCCCCATTGATAGAATGCAACTGAGAAGGGTGCAGTATGGGGTCAGATTATACAGATGGGGTGCCAGAAATATGGTAGTAAGAACCACGGAAGAGAGAGAGAGAGAGAGAGAGAGAGAGAGAGACAGTATAGAAAGTAATTTGATCTAAGAGAACCTGTGGACATAAGACGTGAGAACTAAAGATGGAGAAAACACTTTTAAAAGACATACTATTTAAATTTAATGCAGGAGGACATGAAAATGTGAAGAAGAACGGCCACTTTGAGTCGCACAGCGAATGGGAATTGGAACTTGCCTCAAACTAATCCCTTAGATTCTAGCCAAAAAAGACATTCTAATTTTCAAAAACTGTGTATCTCATATAGTACGTCTATAACATATCGTAACCTAGAAGACCACAATCTGAAGTAAGTAGTCAATAACAAAGAGGGAACTTAGCATATGCAGTTTTTGTGATTACGATCTATCACTGCACAAAATTTCACAGATTTATTGCCAATATTTTAAATATATATATATATATATATTCTTGCACAGGAACTACCTTCTAAAACACGTTATGAAAGGAGGATAGAAGAAAAGCTATAAGTGAAGAGAAGATGCGTAGAAGAAGTAAGCAGCTACTGGCTGACCTTAAGGAAACAAGTGGATGTTCGAGATTGAAAGAGGAAACAGTAGATGGCACTCTATGAAGTACTAGCTTTGGAAGAGGCTATAGACTTGCCTTTGGTATATCCAATCAAACGAAAGAGGCTAAGCTTTCTTTTGTGTTGTGAACGTAGTTGAGAGGAGACAAATCCCTTTAAGTTTTTCATTACACACTGGGTATTAACTTTCCTATTCCACTGAAAAATCATGTCGTCACCACACGCAGAATACTACGCCTTCTGTGTTGGTATGAATCATATTCAGATTAAACCCTCTTTCTCTTGATATCGAACCAATTCTTCTGCTTCCCAACCTATTCTGACGGGGATTAACACGTCTATAAATCACGGAAATTGAAAGAAATAAAGTACATAAAAAGAAAATTGCTGAAAATTCACGGGCACTAGTTGAAACGAGAAAATTTCGAAATACATTAGATGTGGAAGTACAGCGACCTTTCAGGCGATAACAGAGAATGAATATTTATTACTTAGTCAACTGGATATTCCTATATATTATGTCTATGTGAAAACTAATAAAATATTTCTCAAGAAGACAGAAAAAGAGATTGAATCAAATTTTGCCTTGTACTTCTCAAAGAATGACATACTAAAGTACCTCACTGTTGCCGCCAGCGCCGGAAGCTTTTCTGGCGTTTGAAGAATGCAGGCTTATTTTTATTACTTCACTCGCAACATTGCACTTTGTAAGAAGGTTGCTGAGAAGCTGGCAATATGAATACATACATATATAGACAGATATAAAGACATTTGCTTTCGTTTTTCATAAGTCTTATATTTTCTTACAATGCAAATGTGACAATGGATGTAATCATATATGCTTGAATTGCACAGACGACTTACGAAGTCACGTGTTCTCTGCTGGGGATATATATATATATATAAATATATATGCATTTTAAAATGCGTGTACATTTCTCAGGTTTCTTTGAATTTCTACAGCAAGAATGTCAGTTACTTTTGGTTGAGCCTCTTACGTTTATATCATTTTAATGGAGATGTTATAAACTGTTGTTTATTGAGAAGGAAAACGGTTTTATTCTTAACGTAATTATACTAGCATTCATTATACTGCGGTAGCCGCAACTACAACTATCACCACCACCAACAAAAACAGGAGATTTTGTCACCAACATACGAGGGCGATTCAGTAAGTAAGTTACAAATCGTGATTGAAAAGAATAGAATGGATATAATGACATACAAACAACATTTATTTTTCAACATAATCTCCATACAAATTTAAATACTTATCCCACTGTTTCACAAGTCCCTGGAAACCTGCGGCGTAAAATTCTTTTGGTTGCTGTCGGAACCACGCGCACTGCTCTTTCAACCGCATCATCGTCAGGAAAGCGTTCTCCCGAAAGATGATGTTTTAAAGGGCCAAAGAAGTGGAAATCGCTCGGGGCGAGGTCCGGGCTGTAAGGTGGATGTTGGAGGACTTCCCACTTGAATGACCTCAGCGTCGCTCTGGTCTGATTGGCACTATGAGGACGGGCATTGTCATGCAGCAGCAACACCCCTTTAGGGAGGAGGCCTGGGCGCTTTCGGCGAATGGCGGCACGAAGTTTCTTCAGAATCGTGCTACAGCGTCGACGGTGACACTCCTCTCTGCTCGGATGATGTCTTCGACGCGCTGCAACGTTTCCGGCGTGGCGATCTCCACCGGACGACCGGCTCGATGTTCGTCTTCGATACTTGTCCGCCCTTCCGAGAACTTCTGCACCCAATTATGGACTGTCTGACGTGACAGACAATGTTCACCGTACATGGGCAGCATTTCTTTGTGGATATCCTTTGCTTCCATTTTTTGTCCACAAAAATCGCACAACGCCACGCTGCTCTATCGTTCTACATGTACTCAGGGGATCCGCCATTTTGTAACAGCTGCTACGTCTGTACAATCATGCGCATACCGATAGTTGTGCGTCACAATAAAACTAGATAGTGCTGTTATCTTGCGGTAACAGTTTCCCGCACTTAAATCAAAAACGTAGGTCGCAACTTGGATGTGTAACTTACTTAATGAATTACCCTCGTAAAAAAATTCAGCTACAATACAACGTAATATAGAAGGGAATATTTCAGATTATGAACATCTTCTAAACAAGAGCTTCAGTAATAAAACGTTTAAAATGTTTTCCTTCAGAATGGAAGAGATAAGAAGAAACCCACTGCAAGTTTCGGCATCAAGTCATGCTGTTACGTGTTAAGTGTTGTTGCAACATAAAATTTTAATTACACAAATTACCCATACGATTATAACCTTCTATTTGATATTTCATATAAACGCAGTATCAAAGTCCGAAAATCTGGTATTTTAAGAACATTTAACCAAATATTCGTTTAATTTAATCTAATATGTTTAGGTCACTTTCACAAACCTAATGACGTAAATTTGTTAACTTTTTTACTTTTATACATTAAAACAGCTGCTGCCGTCTGTAGAAGAAAGAGTCCTCACTCTCGATGGTGATATTTAACACACTATAGACCACACAATTAGTAATATATTTTCACATTGAAACAGCCTTTAGTAAACTTGGGAAGAGATTTTTTTGAACTATGAATTAAAGTGTTTGGGGAAATGATTTGGTGGCCACAACATTTAGGGTTTGAGGGAGATGAAATGGTGGTTAGTAGGACCTAACAGATGCGTTTCTTCTTAACCAATCAATTCGATCAAAAAATGCAGGTTTCCGCTAAAATTTTCCTAACCCGTTTTTTACGGTCTATTGATATGCAAATTGCTTAATATGACATTAAATACAACGCATTTTTCCTAATTGCATCCTGGTCGTGAAAAGGAAGATAACAGATTGCTTATCAACGTAAGGGATTACATGGGTCGACTCTCAAACTCGCCAGGGATTTAAGGAACTTTTCATGGAGTACTGTTAAATCCAGCTTTAATTATATAAAGCCGCGCTTTATATAATTAAAGCGATTTGCAAATACTACGATATAGCTTCTGGAAATTTCTGAAGATTCTTTCTTGCTCTCTTTTAATTATATAAACACGTTTTCATTTCTTTCCACATATATACTCTAACCCCAAGTTTACTTTCCACGCTACATGAATAACCTTTTAGTCAAACTCGACGCCACTATTAGGGAACTGTTTTTTTTAACGCTTATATAGTTTCTGTATTTTTTAAGGCGATGAAGTGTATTTCTATAGAAGAGAGGTTACATCTCCTTGCTTTGTATGATAGATAAGTAACTCTGACTTAACTATCACCGAGGTGCACCAAACATTTAAATTACGACAAATATGTTAAGTTACGCAATTTCGTATAGGCCTCTACGTAAAACTACTGACACGTTATTATCGAAATCCTGTGAAACGTTACACAGTTAAGTAGACTAAATACTCTGTCCTTTAAATTTTAGTACAGAATGATCTGGATATTTTAGAATAAAAACTGATTTTAAACGAGGAATTTACCCGAAGAAGCAGATAATTTGAATCCGTAATTCTCTAGCATCAAACTAAATATGCTTTCGTCTCCAAACAATTAAAATGCTTAGATTCTGTGTTTTTAGCAAGTAACGAAGGATTGTTGGCAATCTGGACATAATTTTGTCAACGATGGGACTAAATCCGTGTTTACTGTTACCACCCGGATCGTATATCATTAACCTGCTACTCGACACCCTCAGGTTAACATTTTCGAATGAATGAACCTATGACACAGTGGAAAGGGGGCATGGTATATGAGATCAAATCGATTTGCGAATCACTGGTTTTCAGCCTACGAACGTACAATATATTGCATGTTGTTAAGTTGTACTTCGAAAGAGAATTGATGGCAAGAGGCGGAATGATCTGTTGTTATTTAATAACGATTGATCATATTAAATAACGTATCGAAAAGGGGTCTGGAGATTTTGCAGGTTGGTTGAACCCAACTAGTATGACTGAAGTGATAAAAACCCCGACAAAATCGATGACGGAAGTAACACAACAAAATCCGATGCAAAAGCAGGAAATAAGATCCTCTGAAATTTCCACGAATTGTTTGTCTGTAGAAAAATGGTTGCCACGTACACACGCCAAGTCATCGAACTTTCATATTATAAAAATGAACGTGCTGTAATTGGCGAATAATAAAATTGTTAAAAAAAATGGTAGTCAAATGTTCGCCCTAATCCAACAGATTAATAAAGCAAACTGGATGAAAGACTGTTATGCACACGTCGATTAATATTACGCACTTTTATAACATTAATTGATATATATTTAGTCGTGCTGCTGTACAGAGTTTCTTGTGGCATGTTTCATAGTTAAAATATTCTATTTCATTTTATACTGGTTCAGCACATTTATTTACCCTGTAATGTTAACACTCTTGAAAATATATTATAATTGCAGTTTTAGTGTTATATTTATCATCTAGTATACATAGGATACATTTTGTGCTGCAGAAGTATTTAGAATTGACGTTTCAGAGATATCTGAAAACGATTCATCCTTGTGATAAAGCTTGTCGTAGTGCACATTACTTGTTGCTTCTCAGTAACTTTGGTTGAATAAAACAGGAAACGTTTTATAGCTGGGACATTCAGCACTCGTTAAGTAAGGGAATTCTAACTTACACCACTTCTGTAAAAGTATGAAACGCGTAGATATTTTAGCTGTACAAATCTGGATATTTTCGCTATTTTTAATTTTGACCGCACTGCAGATCATTTTGAACTAATTTGTCATAAGTTTTACCCCTCTTCTAAATAACAGCAATCTAATCTCCTGCAACAAGTCAGATTTTTATGTAATCAGTTTTGAGAGTTTTATTAACTTTTCACTCTACACTACAGAACTCATTTAGTTGAAAGCCGTCGATAAACAGCTTAGGAGCCGAAGAGTCACTGAAGCACGTTAACGAAAACACCACTTCATAGATTTTTCAACTACGAGCTTGGGAATAAATAAATACACACAATTTATTTTTTAAGCTGTTTTCATTTAAAAAACGCAAAATATTTCTACCCATGGGTGTCATCATCAGGCGTAAATGTAAAAGAAGATGGTGGTTGAACATTTACAAATCTGATACCCACGAAAGATATATTTTCTTTACAATTATAACGATTTACAATTACATATTGTCAAATCCAAAAAAGCAGATTTAATTAAATATAATTTTTATTGCCTAAATATTTGTGGCATTTCCAATAAATTATGTTTCAGTATTGAAAGTATGTTCGATGTATTAAATTATTTTTATCCAAGATATGGTACAAAACAAAAATTTATCAACATGAATTTGTTTTTATGCAAATCAAATAGCTTTTCTCTTATATTATTGTGGTTATACATTTTAGATTCAATTTTGTTTTGTATATAAAAACGGATACGTTGCCCTTACATTGGTATATGTAATTCTATTATTTATATAGGGAGAAATATGTTATATTGAAGGTTCCAGGAACAGAATCACATTCAAATGTAGTTTATTGCGGGTTGTTGCCTTATTTTCTCCTAATTTTATTTGTCGGATTGTTCTTATTGAAGATCTTTTGTATTTGATATCCGAGGATTATCTTAAATTTCTCTTGCAAAACTGATGTGCGTTTTGGGAAAGTGTCAATGTAATAATAATAATAATAATAATAATAATAATATAAATTTTAGATAATTTTATTTCAAAGTGACCAACGGGGTAGCGAAGTCGGTTTAGCGGTTCGCTACTGGACGTATTTTCCTGGGATTGAATCCCGGATGGGACGAGATTTTCTTTGTCGTCCATAACGGCGCCTAGGCCAACCCAGACCCCTGTACCATGCACATCGGACATTTCCTGGGGTTAAAGCGACTGGAGCGTGATGCCGGTCTTGCGGTGGACTGAAGCAAACTTTTAGCCTCTTTTCTGTGATTTTCATGGGTCGACCTATAATATTTTTTATGTTGTAAAGTAGAATGCGGTATATCAGGAATGGCTTAAATGTGGGCTTTTCTTGAAAATGATTATTGGCTTCTGGAGTGCCTCTCATTTACTGTTATATACTCAAGAAAATCATGTGTATTTGAGACGGAAATCAACTCTTCTTCAGTTATATTAAGAGGTTACTGGCGCCAGTAATGGACGAGGATAACCTTTAAAAAATTATTTTAAAGGCACATTGATAAATTAAAGGTGAATTACATCTCTGTGTTCAAGCAACATAAATTCTTGACCTATGGAAGTCGAATAACATGCATTATTAAACGCAGCATTAGTTGTAACAATCCCTGGCCTCCCTGGCATGTGACGTAAGAAGGTCCAACTGAGGTTGAGCAGTATAAGGCTTACCGACTTCCTGCTATAATAGTGGTTTTTTTCAGTAAAAAGTTAGTATTTCAGTTTATGTTATGTTGCATAAATGTAAATAACATTAATCCCTTTAATTGTATCACATGTGATTTTAATTGTTTCCCTCTTGATGGAATTACTTGTCATGTGACAAACTGCTGATGTTGAATGGTGCTCTGTTTGACAGGAAAATAAGGAAGGCCTGCTACAGGATGATTGATGAATCCAGCTCTGCTTATATACAGTGATCGTTGCGGAATGCGTTTAACCGAATACAAGTGTACTCGTTACTAAACGTTCAGATGTCCGCACAACTATCAATCCAATTTGCAACGATTTACTAAGCCGCACAGCCTACAATTTTTACAGGCCCTGCATATTCATCCTGAAGTATCTTAATCCATTTTCCAGATTAAGTAAAGCCTTCAACAGCTTACCATGCTGATAAAATCTTCGATGAAAATATGGAACATTATTAGCCCCTAGATGCTGGATTTGAAGAGAATCCCTCGATATTAGCCGCAAAACATTTCGTGTTAATTTAAGCGTTGACTGAGTGATAACGGAAGATATATTTAGGCATCATTCTTCTCTACTCTGCTAATCATCATCATACAATTGATACACACACTTACCTCACAAGACCCTGAAATGCGATAGTGTTCCATGGGGTGGACCACGTCACAGCCCATATTTTATTTCGAAGGATTCATGTCTCTGACCTCGCATTTGTTAGGTCACAAGACAAAAACTTCTATTGAATATTACTTTTCTAGCTAAAGCGTGCTGAACAACACAACTTTATTTACTGAAAAAATCTTAGTTTTTCAAATTCAAGCTTTATTTTGAAAGTGATTATTTTCCAATAAACCCATTTATGTATTTGTGCTGTGGCTTTAAGTAATTTACTTTATACACAACGAGATGTCAAGTATCAAGGGTGCTGAAGATTACTTTCCAATGGTTATATCGCCCTATGCAGAAAGTGAGGAGTGCTAAGTGTGTACATAATTTTAGTCACAAAACTCGAAGGAAGGAAGCCACTTGAAAGACCTGCTTATTTTGAGAAGGATGTTATTGAAATACGTCTTAGATAAACAGAGTGTAAGTGTGGATCGGGTTAAGTAGACTGTATATAGGATCAAATGGCTAGCATTTTAGTGAAAAAAACAAACCTGTTAGTTGTATAATAACAGCGAGCTTCTTGACCAGCTGAGTAACTATCATTTTTCCAAGAATGAAACTGCACGATACACGTGTTAATTTAACCCCCATTAAGTATGATTATACCCAAGTATGAACAGAATGGAAAATCTTAACACCTATAGCCGTCCAAGGACGGTGGAGGAGACCAAAGGTGAGGTCAGGAACTTAAATCTGGAACTTATGTCCAGAAGGTTTGTCCGAAAACGCCTTAGTTCGACGCAGTGGAGTGTCCGTCACCGGCGCGCCAGCCATTCGTCGGCTATTTTTCTTACCCCTCCATTCCCTAACCCTCGTAAGCACAGCACACGATTTAGTGCAGAAACAGCAATATGCTTTTAGTTCGCTTGTTGTCTATATTACTTCGTGATTAGTTGATAAGCATCGTGTAATTTGGGCGGAATTAACAGATATGCGCCTCGTTTATGGTGTGGTGAGAAAAAACAGCAGAGCATCCAGGCTCACCATACGCATCGAAACATGCATTTGCCACATCACACTACATTCGTTTTCATTGATCGTCGAATTCGGGTGGAAAGAACTTTGCATTAGAGAGGCAGAAGAAATGTTAGGACTGCATGGTTTGAGGAGGACGTTATCAAACGTGTTACACAATCGCCACCCATCAGGATTTGCATCGTTGTCAATGATATTTGTGTCACACGCACTTCCGTGTTGCAACATATTTATGAGCAACAGCGCCACTCAAAAGTAAATCATTTATTATCCATCGAACACAAATAATTTTGATTTCAAACTTTGGTCTTGTTCTGAATATTGAATACTTTCTTCTGTGTAATTCCCCCGGCGTCTGAATTTTACATGCCAACGTTTCGGAACACACTGTCTGTTCCATCTTCATAGGCAGGTAGGTATGAAATATGACTAGATTTGAGAAAAGTTGAAGCATTTATAAGGGAAAAGGTTTGGCTCTAGTCAAACCTTTTCCCTTACAAATACTCCAAAGTTTCTCAAATCTAGTCATATTTCATACCTACCTGCCTATGAAGATGGAACAGACAGTGTGTTCCGAAACGTCGGCATGTAAAATTCAGACGTCGGGGAATTACCCAGAAGACAACATACAACACAAATACTTTTTTGTTTGGATACAGCCAAAGGCGCCGGTTCCTAACAACAATCATCAGACCATCTACACATTACTTCAAAGTAAGGCAAAATTATACCAGTGTATTAACTCTATGGAACCCCACAATATAACAATGATTTTTAGAATATATAATAATATTATATTGTAAAAAAATGTTTGTGAACTAGCTGGTGGTTGTAATATTATTCATCTTTATACGGTGTATATAGGAAACGTAAAATATTAAGTCGGAAGAAAAAATTATTAAAATAAAGCGTATGTATATAGAAATTAGATTTAAGGCGTAGGTTACGTGGTATGAAGTGAAAACTGATGGCATTGTGTATGTATTACGTCGGAACGGTAAAGTTGGCGGTGTAAAGTTGCTTGGATATTTGAACTTATGTCATATAACTGCCTCTATATTTAAATGCATCCTTTCATTAACGTCTACTTTTTCCTCTAGCTTATGTGTGAATATCTCATTAGTATGCAGTGTGTAGAGGACGTTCTGTCCTGTTGGTTTCTCACGTAGTACCTGACAGCCTGTGACCGGCCGTGTTACCGTCAGAAAATGCAGGTGCTAAGCATTGACGATTTGCCTTCCCGGCTGGAATACTCGCGGTGGTACTTTCAACGCTGCACTGAATGGCCACCCTTGCCATCTACAGTGCTGTGGTCAGACACGGCATATTTACGCGACACGAAATTTTTAATAGCAGTAATAATCATATTACGGCAGAGGAATATCTACACGGTAGTCATTTCAGACGTAAACAAGTACAGTTAGTTGTGAACATTTGGGCTGTTGTTGTGGAAAACATCTCTTTGGGCCGTGTGTTTTATCTCTGCGTTTAAATATGTACATTTCTCGCTAATGTTTAGACAGCGTTTTACCCAAATTGCTTTAAAGTGTTCTACTGTCAGTGTTCAGAGATAAGTGGTATAGTAACAATGGGGCTTCCGCTTATTTCGATAGATAGGCCCTGCTTTGTGCTGAGCCCTTTCTAGGTAGGGCCTTAAGCGTTAGATTTATTTCTGTAAGGCCACGTGGAAACAGTTGAAGTGTGATGTGGCAAATGTCTTCTTGTGTGCCGTCCTTGGTAAATACGGCGAACCTCCTGCTGTTTCTCTCTCCGAATTGCAAGCAAGGCGAATATCAGTAAAATCAGTCAAACTGAACCGATAGCTACATAGCTATTCCACACGAAGCCAAAAGCACAACAAGGGGTTTAAAGAATCTGCTGTTTTTTACAGAAGTGTGTGTTGGGCTCAATACGAATAACCAATCTAAGACCAAATATGAGAAACGACGACTGAATGACTCGAATATAGGACTGCACTGCGTTAAACCGTGGCTGTTCAGGTCACAAGTACATGATCTAAAATTCCTTACTTTGGTTCCGCCGACCATCCCTGAAATTTTGTTGGTGTAATTATTTTCTAACTTAAATAAATAAATAAATAAATTAGTTGGTCAGTTATTTACTCATACTTGGTTCATACTTATACTCAATAAATAAATATTCAAGACAAACTTCTCGGATAAGATGTGAGCTAACTCTTCCACATTTTTTGACGTTTTGCTGACCGTGCACCTCAGTATATCTATCCCAATAATTAACCAACTTGACGCACAAAATTTTTGTTTTACAGTAGGTTTATTTCGTGCCTCTACGTGTTTAGAGCACATGTGCTCTAAACATGTAGAGGCATGAAATGAACAAAAATGTTGTGCTTCAAGTTGGTTAAATACTGAGATAAAATCTTTCACATTTGTTTCAGTTTTCAAATATACAGTTCCATAAAATGCAAATGTTTACCTTTCTCACCTGTCATAGGCTCAATTTAACCTACAGTTATTTTAAGTTGTTTGTACATTGCATTTTGACACAATGTTTACCATGTAAAACCAACCACAAGCACACATGCTACAATTTAATTTCACAAAGTATCTTCTGTATATTTCGAGCTTTGAAGTTGTAATAATAAGTCATTATGGTATAATGTATGTCCACATATGTGGTATATGGTGAGTCATCAATGTGTGGATACACAACGGTAGAAGCAGTCTTATGGATGGGATAGTGAGTTCGGTACTGAGTACAATAGTTTAGACATAATTAAATTTATTTAACATCGAGGAAAACAATTAAATACATCCTTGAACATTTTAATTGAACGTGATAAAATTGTATTTTATATTTTAAACAAAAGTAAAATTACTGTCTATAACTTGTCACAAAGCTGATGTAAGAACTTATCCAATCGCTTTCTTACAAACCCGTCAGAGACTGAAATTAACCTAAACTGGATTAAAGATTAAGTGCATACCGCGTTGTGAATACACTATCTCTCGAGGACACAAAACTGCTGGGATGTGACATTGCGTTCTTGGGTATGTTGATGCTGAAGTCGATTCACGCTGGACAGATTTATGTGAAATTTTATATTAAGAATTGTTACTAATATTTGCAGGAAATTAGCGTTTTGTTACAGGATAAAAAAGAGTGGTGTTGTGCATGAAGATGCAGATAAATTGTAATAATACTTCACTAAATTCTTCTTGAATTGAAGAAAGTATAAGATAAGCTGTATACTCGTATGAAAGATCAAAACAAGTGTATTTTTGTCAAAAAAAAACTTTTGTGAAAGAAGTGCTGTTTACGAGAATACTGCATGGAATGCTACATGGCGAGATGAATGAAATTCGTATTTATCAGTACATAGATTTGTTAAGGTGTCATAAAAAATTCAATGCCGTAGAGTTCGTGCTATTTTACTTTTCTAAGCAATTATTGACTCTAAAATCTTGCGATTTACGTGATGAATAATTACGAAAGGGGAAAAAAAATTAATTTTGTTATTTATGTATTTTATTCTGGAACACGGAATTTGATACGTGGAGAAATTGTGAATATTCTTCCAAATCTTATACCCAATACTTTTATGGGGTGAACAGATGAGGTTATATACTACTGGAAATTTAAAGTAGATAATATAAAATTTGATTTAATTAATAAGTTCTTCGAAGAACTATAATAGCAGACCCTAACTATAAAAATACTTTTCGGTAAATTGTTCGTGTGTCCAATTGTGAAGAAATTTGAACATCGTGAATTAAACTGTGTGACTCTCTGAGAAATTCCAGATAGGACCTCAATGTTACGTTATATTTGTATATCTTATTTTTATTAGTAAATTGTTTATTGTTTTATAACATTTCTCAATGTTATGTTGAGATGCAGCATTCAATATATTAGGTATATTTTCACGACCGACTTACTCTTACTGTAAACGGCAAAACTGTTATATAAGAAAATATTTTCCGTCAAACACAACATATAATATTTATTTATTATGAATAAAAATAGCTACATGTTTCGACTTGTTTCAGTCATCTTCAGGCTATATGCCAACTTGA
>Ga0123355_10004754_pt1 | contig 19753 bp, 22 predicted proteins | sample TergutEmb28metaG_3_FD_89872 | JGI IMG/M metagenome (GOLD analysis project Ga0123355, IMG submission 89872) | Embiratermes neotenicus P1 segment gut microbial communities from Petit-Saut dam, French Guiana - Emb289 P1 | ecosystem: Host-associated > Arthropoda: Insects > Digestive system > Gut ...
TCATTGCACATGTTCTTCGGGGGCATACTGAAAGTGAAATTCAAGAAATATTGGGAATAAGTGACCAAGTTCTAGACAGCACCAAAAGCATCGTAGAGTCCGGTGCAAAAGATTTCCAACAGTTCCCACAAAAAAACATAGAAGGACATAAAGAGTTGACAGAGCAATCAATTTAAGGTTATTATATCGTCATGACCTTAGTAATTATCGAGGGAATCGGAAAAAAAGATACGATAAAAAAGTATCTGGGCCCTGGGTTTGAAGTGCTTGCGACCGGTGGCCATTTTCGTGATCTTCCAAAAACGGTTCTCGCCGTTGACGTTGATAACGGATACACGCCAAGATATTCTATTCCAAAAGACAAAGCCGAGACCGTCAAGAAAATAAAAGACAAGGCGGCAAAGGCAAAAAACGTTCTGATTGCCACCGACCCGGATCGTGAAGGGGAGGCAATCGGTTTTCATGTCTCGCATATTTTAGGCCTTGATCCTGCACTGCAAAATCGTATTACCTTTAACGAGATCACAAAAAAGGCAATCCAAGATGCATTGCAAAATCCACGTTCCTTGGACATGGATTTGTTCCAGGCACAACAGGCTCGACGGGTCCTTGACAGGCTTGTTGGATATAAACTCTCTCCGGTCGTAAGTAAAAAAATTAAAAAAAGTAAACTAAGTGCCGGTCGTGTTCAAAGTGTCACACTAAAACTAGTTGTTCTTCGTGAACGTGAAATCATGGCATTTATCCCGCAAGAGTATTGGGATTTCTTTTCTTTCCTTGAAAAAGACAACACAAAGTTCAAAGCAAAACTTGTCCAAAAGCTTACTTCAAAAGAAGAGGTGGACAAAGTCCTGGCGGCAATCAAGGACGCGACTTATAAAGTTGTAAACGTTAAAAAGTCGGTGACAAGGTCCAATCCACCGCCACCATACACGACGTCAAGCATGCAACAAGACGCCCTTAACAAAGCAGGACTCTCGCTTAAACGTTGTGGTATGGCCGCACAAAGCCTTTACGAGGGTGTAGACCTTGGTGAACAAGGAAAGACCGCACTTGTAACCTATATAAGAACCGACAGCTTCCGCGTATCCCCAGAGGCCCAGCACGAGGCAAAAGATTGGATACTTGAAAAGTTCGGAAAGGACTATGCACCCGAGAACTTTAACTTTTACAAATCTAAAAAAAGTGCCCAAGATGCTCACGAAGCAATTCGTCCAACAAATATAAGCTTAACTCCGGACATGGTCTCAAAGTTCTTGCAACCGGACCAGGCAAAGCTCTACCGCCTTATATATAATCGGTTTTTGGCATCACAAATGTCTACTGCGACATTCGACAGTGTTTCCGTCGACATTGACGCCAACGGACAAATGTTCAGGGCATCGGGCCGTGTTCCAATTTTCCTTGGGTGGACGACACTCTACCAAGACAAAAAAGATGATGAAGACGAGGTCGAAGAGGACGTCAAGTTGCCAAATCTCGAGGTCAACGACGAACCAAAGTTCATAAAACTTGAAACCGCACAAAAATTTACAAAGCCACCTGCTCGGTATACCGAGGCAACCCTTGTCAAGGCGATGGAAGAGGCGGGGATTGGTCGTCCCGCGACATATAACCCGATCATTCAAAACATAGCAAATCGATACTATACAGAAAAGGATGGAAAGTCGATAAAACCAACAGAGCTTGGATTTGCGGTTGTGGACCTACTGGACAAGTATTTTGAAAAAATAATGAATATTGAATTCACGGCGGGGTTGGAGGAACAACTCGATGATATCGCGTATGAAGGCCTGGATTGGGTAAAAGTCATTGACGAATTTTATAAACCGTTCACAGGGGACATAACAAAGGCTATGGAGGGCGAAGATGATTTTTCTATCGCCCAAGAGGTCTCGGACATCGTTTGCGAAAAATGCGGAAAGAATCTTGTTGTTCGTATTGGTCGATATGGAAAGTTCCTGGCATGCCCGGGCTTTCCGGATTGTCGTAACATTAAACCACTGGACAAACCACTTTGCAAATGTCCAAAATGTAAAACAGGCGAAGTGTATAAAAAGAAATCAAAAAAGGGTAGAATCTTTTTTGGGTGTGGTTCATATCCAAATTGTGACTTTGTCACCTGGGACGAACCCACCGGAAACCTTTGTGAAAAATGTGGTTTAGGCATGGTTATTACGCCAAAGACAAAAGAGGTCAAATGCTCCAACCGCGAGTGCTCTTGACAATTTAAATAATCTGTGGCATACTAGAACATGTCACATATCATATTAAATAGTCCAATCAAAGATTTGAATTTGTCAACTCGTCCATCTACTTGCTTACGTCGTTATGGGGTTGAAACAGTTGGTGGTTTAGTTTTAAAAACAGAAAACGAGTTAATGAGATATAGAGATTTTGGCTCAAAATCTTTAGAAGAAGTAATGTTTAAACTTAGTCGGCATGGTTTTAAGCTCAAGGATAGTAACTACAAACAAGTTTCAGATGACAATGATTATGATAATAGCATTCATCATGGCTATGAAGCACAGATAATGGAGATGATTTAAATGACTTGCAAGCGGATATGGCATACAATCACGTTCAGGGAAAAAAGTTTTCCGAATTGCGTGCCATTGATAAAGAGGCCACATTTAAATTAAACGCGGTCAATCAAGAATTTGCTTTACGAAGAGCTAAAGTCATCGAAAAATACGGAATCTAAACCACTTCAACGGTGATGTTCGAGTTCGTAAAGACACAAATGTCGCCGGCGATTTTTAATGCGGCCTCTGCAATTTGCCTTGCATCCATTTTTGTATGTAAACTCAGGGCCTTTGCCGCGGCGAATGCATAGTTCCCACCGGATCCAATGGCGGCGATTCCACGCTCGGGCTCGATAACATTTCCATCACCTGAAATAATAAGAAGCTTTTCTTTATCGGCGGCAAGCATCATCGCCTCGAGGTTTCTTAAATATCTATCCGATCGCCAAGATTGTGCAAGTTCAACCGCACTTCGAAGCAGGTTTCCCGAGAACTTTTGCAACATTTCTTCAAACCTTGCACTCAATGTAAACGCATCGGCAACGGATCCGGCGAACCCAACAACGACTTTGTCATTGTGCATTCGACGAACTTTTACGGCATTGTTTTTAAGAACAATCGATTGGCCCATCGTAACCTGTCCATCACCGGCGATTACGGTTTGACTCCCGACTTTAACGGCGACTATAGTTGTTGCATGCATGTTCATTTTTTCTCCTTAAGATTCTTTTTAGTTTGTTTCGCAATAGCTTTTGCCAACTTGTCACCCTCTTTTTGCAACAGAGTATTAATTTCTTCGTCGGAAAGTTCGCTTTTCACTTTGTTCTTAAGTGCAAACACCATTGCCTGGTAGATATTATTGTATCCAAGTTCGGCCCAGTTCGGGAACGCCTCTTGGAACGCGGGTTCTTTGTCGACTTGGGACAGATACTCTATAACATCTTGATTGCGATAGTCGCTGAATACCTGATTCAAATTAAGTTTGCTAAGTAAAAGGTTATGCGAAACAAGAATCATCAAGTTGTCAAAGTCGGACTTTTCTTTATAATATTTAACAAACTCGGTTTTGTGCGGTTTAAAGAGGACGTTTATTTTTTCGGAAATCAACATTAACGAGACACCTTCGGCGACAAGTGCACTAAACGCTGGCATCAGGTCAGGGTGGGCGATAAAGCGTTCAACGTCAACAAGGGTTTCTCCAAATTTGTGAATCCTGTTACCCGCACTGTTCATCGAGTATGTTACGGTTTTGCGGCCTGATTCTTGATCCGTTTTAACTTCGACACGGCTGTATGGACTTATACCGTGCTTTATCTTGTATTTGTCGTGGTCGGTCATGAAACATGCGGAGACTTCTTGGAAGTATTTTCGGATTTTCTTTGCAACATTTTCCTTGCTAAGTAGGAGTTTTTTTTCGTCGGCTTTTTCTTTTCGTTTTTCTTGGGCCAGCAACGTCAAGGATTGCTTTTGACTAAGTTCGCCCTCCAGCTCGGTTACTTTTGTCGCAAGATTTTCAAACTCTTCGTCCGAATGCCTTCCAATAAGAGATTCATCTTTTTCTTCTTCAACTACTTCCTCGATTACTTGCTCTGGCTTGGGTTCCGGCTCGATTTCTTTTTCTTCCTCGACCACTTCTACTTCGTCTTCTGCAAAGAATTCGGTTGGCAACTCGTGTTGACTGTCTGGGTTTATATAGGTTTGGTGCTGTTTCTTGTTTTCCAATGGGCGGTCTTTTTCAAATACTTGATGGGCAAAGTAAACGATTAAATAGATCGCCGCAGGTATGGCACAAAGTAAACCCAAAATCATAAGTCCCTCTGCGATTGCAAACCCATCCGTGAAGACAAAGAATATCAAAAGTGCCAACATCATCATAAACAGACCAAATATCTCGATTGCAATCATTGTGTTGATTATTCGAACACCTCTTATGACTCGGCGGAAACTGCCAATAAACCAAACGGCGACAAGAAACCCAATGGTAGAGACAACAAGAACAAGGCCAAGCCAAATCCAAATATTAAGGCCCCAATCCTGTCCCCAAAAATAAAGTCCCGCCATCATAATCGCAGGCCCAAGTAACGACGCCGTGATAACCGCAATGCGATAACGCCTGTTATGTAACGAGTTCTGTGCCCTTCCAGATTTTCGCTCTATGGCCAAAGCAACCAAAAACACAAGTGTTATCGCAAGCCCAGCAATAAACAAAATTAAACCCATTCAAATACCCCCTATTAAAGTTAGGATAATTGATTTATCCGTAAATGTCCAATGATTTTTAATTACAAAACATATTTACGCAAGTCTGTCATGCGGATAATTTGTGCCATGTTGTTTTTAACAAATGCTTTGTCTACTTTCAGGACTTGTTCGCTTGAACCGTCCGCGTTAAATGAAATCTCTTCTAACAAAATCTCCATGATGTTTGCCAAACGTCTAGCCCCGATATTTTCTTGAGTTTCGTTTTCTTGTTCGGATAACTCGGCGATAAGTTTCAATGCCTCGCGGTCAAAAGAAAGTTTGACCTTGTCAACGCCCAACAGCTCGCTGTATTGCTTTGTCAAGGCGTTCTCTGGTTGGGTAAGGATTTTTAAAAAGTCTTCTTTATCAAGGTTTTGTAACTCGACCCTGATTGGGAATCGCCCTTGCAGTTCGGGTATCAAATCCTGAATACGACTGATGTGGAATGCACCTGCGGCAATAAAAAGAATATAATCGGTCTTGATCGGCCCGTGCTTTGTTTGGATGGTTGAACCCTCGACGATAGGCAAGATATCACGTTGGACGCCTTCGCGCGAAACCTCAGGGCCCGAGCCACCGCCACCTTTTGATGCGATCTTGTCGATCTCGTCAATGAAAATAATTCCATGCTGCTCGGCACGATTAATTGCTTCTTGTTGCAATGCTTCGGTATCAATAAGCTTTTCAAGTTCTTCGTTCATCATTTCTTTTTTTGCAATCTCAACAGTAATAACGCGCTTCTTTTTCTTTTTGGGCATCATGTCGCCAAAGATATTTCCAAGGTCCATGCCCATAACATCCATGCCCATACCCGCAGGAAGGCTTATACCCTTGATTTGCGGTTCCATTACATCGACTTCGACAAGCATGTCTTCAAGCTTCCCATCGCGCAATTCGAACTCGGACTGGGCTCTAAGGATCTCCAAGGGAACATCAACAGCCTTTTTCTTCTTTTCGGCGACAATGGCATCAAGCAATCGTTTCTCGACAACTGCTGCGGCTTTTTCGCGGACCTCGGCTTGTTTTTCTTCGCGGACCAATCGTATCGAAACCTCGACAAGGTCTCGAACCATACTCTCGACATCGCGGCCAACGTAACCTACTTCGGTAAATTTGGTCGCCTCGACTTTGATAAACGGTGCACCGACCAATTTGGCCAGGCGGCGTGCAATCTCGGTTTTACCAACCCCTGTTGGGCCTTTCATTATTATATTCTTAGGTGTGATTTCCTCACGCACATCTTCTGGCAGCTTTGACCGCCTGTAACGATTACGCAGGGCAATAGCGACCGCTTTTTTTGCGGCGGCCTGACCAATAATAAATCGGTCCAGTTGAGCAACTATCTGTTTAGGTGTTAACATAATTTAAATTATACCCGAACAAAGAACAAGTTGTCCAGTGGATAAAGTTCTGAATACACTGAGGAATGAAGGTTGTAAAATTTGGCGGAACATCAATGGGATGCACAGACGCGGTCGGGCTGGCCCGTGATTTCGTGTTGGCGGATGATAACAGGCGTTTCGTGGTCGTAAGTGCCCCCGGCAAGGCGTGCCAGTTTTCTCGCAAAGTCACGGACCTGCTTATTGAATCACATACCCAACTCTGTCTAGGTGAACAAAGTGACAGCTTCGAATCGGTCCTTAAAAGATTTGCCGACATGGCAAAACATCTTGACATAGACATGAACCCAGAGTTACAACGATGCCGCGAAGAAGTTCAAATACATAGGTGCCAGCGTGACTTTGTAGTTTCGCGGGGCGAGTATCTTATGGCGGTATTGTTTGCAAAAGTTCTAGACTTCAGGTTCCTAGACGCCGCTAAGTTTATCGTTATTAAAAAGAGCGGCTTGGTCGACGAGAAACAAACGGCCCATAACTTGTCGAAACTGGATAAATCAGGGAAATATGTCATGGGTGGTTTTTACGGAAGATTACCAAACGGGGGGGTGAAAACTTTTGCCCGTGGAGGCTCGGATTATTCAGGAGCCGTTGTTGCATGTTTAATAGGTGCACATGTTTACGAGAACATGACCGATACACATGGTGTCCAAAGTGCAAACCCGGCTCTTATTCCGGACACAAAAACGTTGCGATTTATGGATTATAACTCGCTTTACAAGCTGGCCCTTGGAGGGGCGGGCGTAATCTTCCCAGAGTGCCTTCCATTGCTTAAAAAGCACCAAGTAAAACTTGTTATCGATAATACTTTTAACTCAGGAAAGCGATGGACAACTGTGACCGATATGCGTTCGCAAAAACCCTTTTTTTCCATAACCTATAATGGTTCAAGATCCGCGGTCGAAGTCCTAATAGTTCTAGAAAAAGTCCGACTAGAGTATTCAAAACTAAAAGAGATTTTGGAAGGTCTAGAAGTTTATGTTTCCATGTTTAAACGAAGCGAGATAAGAATTCTTGTCGGTGGCGATGATGTAAACCAAGTTGTAACCAGACTTCATACTTACCTTGAGACTTGAATAAGCCTATAACATGACAATAAAACAAATATTTGCAGGACAAGGCTTTGGTGTCATAGATGTCAAAGATAATGCCAAGGTTCTGCATCTTACACACGACAGTCGCGATGTCCGGTTCGGCAGTCTGTTTTTTGCAATTCGCGGTGGAAAAACCGATGGCAAAATGTTTATTATGAACGCGATAAGCAAAGGTGCGGTGGCGGTTGTAACCGACGAAGTTATCGAAGGGTTCCCACAGATAATCGTTCGCGATGTTCGGCAGAGTATGGCTTTGGCTTCAAAAAAATTTTATAAAGATGCATGTGATAAACTTAAGATTATTGGTATAACGGGAACAAATGGCAAAACAACAACGGCCCATATCACAGAACACATTTTGAAATCAAGCAAGATTAAGACGGGTTTAATTGGAACGTTGTCGAATAATCTTACAACCCCCGATCCAATCGAGCTACATGAAATATTTTATAACTTTTACAAAAGCGGCGTTAAAGTTGTTGTGATGGAGTGTTCTGCCCATGCGATTCATCTAAAGAAACTGGCCGGTATCACTTTTGATGTTGGGGTATTTACAAATCTCAGTGTTGATCACCTGGATTTCTTTAAAGACTATCGCGAGTATGCCGATACGAAACTTGGATGGTTTGACAAGTCTATAAAGACGGCAATAGTTAACTCAGACGATAAAGAGAGTGAACGAATCGACCACGACAACATTATAAATTTTTCAATCAATGACGAAGTCAAGTTCAAAAGTCCGCTATTGGGAAAATTTAACCGATATAATATTTTGGCCAGTATCAACACCTGCAGGGCATTAAAAGTTTCTATGCGAAAAATTCGCCGTGCGCTTAAAACCCTAAAACCTGTGCCAGGGCGCTTTAACACGATTAACATCTGCAATGTTACGGCGGTTGTTGACTATGCACATACCCCAGACGGCCTCGAGAATGTTATATCTGCATGCAAGGAGATTTGTAAAGGGAGGTTAATTACCGTGTTTGGATGCGGGGGCGAACGCGATGTTGGAAAACGATCCGTCATGGGTTCAATCGCGGGCAAGCTTTGTGATTTCACAGTTGTAACAAGTGACAATCCAAGGGGCGAATCACCAATGTCAATCATGGTTCAAATCGAGGCCGGCGTAAAACTTTATACAAAGAATTACAAGCTGATTCAAGACAGGGCAAAGGCAATAGATTTTGCAATGAATTTGGCAAAAGACGGTGACGTTGTCTTGGTTGCGGGTAAAGGTGCAGAAGACCATATCGAAATCGGCGGCAAGAAAATCCCGTTCTCGGATTATGAATATTTGGCAGGATTCGACAAAAACTAACAAAAGGGGGAGGGAGTTATGAAAGAAATAATTTATTACTTCCTTGGTTCTTTTGCTATTGCTCTGATACTTGCTCCCCTGTTAATTAGATTGCTAAGAAAGTTAAAGGCAGGCCAAGAGATTCTGCATTATGTTGACTTTCATTCTCAAAAAAGCGGAACCCCAACAATGGGTGGGGTAATCTTTATTCTACCTCTTGTTATACTAACTCCTATTTTCGTCAGGGGGTCACATCCACTTGCACTTATAATTATCCTTGCATCCGTTGGCTTCGCGTTACTTGGGTTCTTGGATGATTTTATCAAGGTAAAAACAAAAAAGAATTTGGGATTAAGGGCATATCAAAAGATAATCGGGCAAGGGGGCATCGCCGTTTTGGTCGCCATCTTTTATACTATATTAAACCCCGAGGGTCGAATTCTTATTCCGTTTTTTAATGTGTTTTGGGATATGGGATTTTTTATTGCACCGCTGGTATTCCTTGTTATGATTGCAACGACAAATGCGGTAAACTTAACCGACGGGATTGATGGTCTTGCCGCATCGGTCAGTTTGATATTCCTTTTGTTCTTAGGAATTTTTATAAATGTTGCTCCGATAACGCTGCCAGAGCATCGCCAGTTCATGCTCTTAATCTCTATAACCATTGGATCTTTGTTTGCCTTTTTACTATTTAATTCTAACCGGGCGTCCGTGTTTATGGGGGACATGGGGTCGTTGTTTCTTGGATCCATGATTGCAGCATTAAGTGTTTTTTCATTCTTGGGGTTCTTTATTCTTGTTCTTGGCGTAATGTTTGTATGGTCAACTCTAAGTGTTATAATCCAGGTTGCATTCTTTCGGATTACAAAAGGCAAACGAGTATTCAAGATGACACCTTTTCATCACCATCTTGAAAAAAGTGGCTGGGCCGAGGCACGCATAGTCGCACTGTATATTGCAATTACGGTTATTATGGGGGCATTGCTTTTCATATCAATGTGATATGAGATTCAAAAATAAACGTGTCCTTATCATAGGCGCAGGGATGAGTGGAAAAAGCACAGAGAGCTTCCTCCAATCAAGAGGTGCAAAGACCCTGGTATTTGATGACAAGTTTGGTCAAGACATAGCAAAACTTGACCCAAAAGATTTTGATTTCGCCGTCTTAAGTCCTGGGATTTCAATTAACCATGAACTGGCGAAAAAGTTCAAAGAAATTCTCGTCAGTGAGCTCTCACTTGGGTTCTCGGGAAAGCATAAAAGAATTATCGCTGTGACTGGGACAAATGGAAAGACAACCGTTGTAAATTTGATTAACCAAGCACTTGGCAATAAAAAAAGTGTTCTATGCGGGAACTGTGGCCCTGCGGTAACAAGTGTTACAAAAGTCATAAGGAAAAAACTTCCAATTACCGAGGTCAGTTCCTTTATGCTTGAACTGCCCGCACCAAGGGTTTCAATCGCGGTTATATTAAACATAACACAAGACCACCTTGACCGCCATGGCACTGTCGAAAATTATATTCGGCACAAAGAGTCATTGGCATCTTCACAAAAACGGAGCGACAGATTAATCCTTAACTACGATTGCCCGGTAACAAAAGAGCTTAGTGCAAAAAAACGTCAAAGGGTTTTATGGTTTTCAACAAAAACAAGGGTCAAAGGGATCTACACAGAGGACAGCACTGTGTGGCTTAATATCCGTCGCAAGCGAAGGGCATTATTTTCCCTTAATGAACTTGGGTTGTATCGCGAGCATGACATTCAAAACTTTCTTGCTGTTGCACTCGTTTGCAAATTGCTTGGTGTAAAAGATAAAGACCTCAAAGACTTAAACAACGTTCAAAAACACCGCATCGAGTTCGTTAAAACAATTAACAATACAAGCTTTTATAATGACAGCAAGGCAACAAATATCGCCGCAACTCGTGCGGCAGTAAATTCGCTTGGCTTGCCGGTGCATCTAATTATGGGTGGGCAAAGAAAAGGCCAAGACTTCTCTGCATTCTTTGAAAACTTGCCTGCTCATATTAAACATATCTATGTGTTCGGTCAAGACAGGGGGCATATTTTGGGAAGGGCCGCAAGGTTTGGCTTTTCGGAAATTACATCGTGCAAGAACATGGAGGAGGCTGTTGTCTTGGCAAACAAATCGGCAACGGGTCCACAAATAATCTTACTATCACCCGCGTGTGCATCAATGGACGAGTTCCGCGATTACCAAGACAGGGGAGACTGCTTCAAAATGACTATTGACAAGATTACCGCCTTATGATATAATAATTGCATATCAAAGGAGGTAATTATGTCAACAACTAACTCAATACATGAAGGGTGTGGTATTTACAAGGATTTAAAACACCACTGTGCAATTAATACTGAAAATGACAACGTTCTAAAAGGTGCCTATGACGAATGTGAACGTGCAATAGGAAATGAATGTCCGTTCCTTAAAGAGGCAAACAAGTAAAAATTTTGAATATAGATTGGGATGCTAGAATTTAGTAATGTCAAGACAAAAAAGAAAAAAGATCGGCGTGCAAAGCGAGAATTCAACTACGAAAGTGCAATGTTACGCCTTGGGAAGTTTAGGCCAAAGTATCTAAACCTGGGTCTGTTGCTACCCGTAATTGGACTCTCGATTTTTGGTGTCTTAATGGTATATTCAGCAAGTTGGTATAACGCACTTAATTTCCACGGGAACAGGTTTTATTTTTTTACAAGCCAACTTGTTGGATTGATTGTGGGGATACTTGCGTTAACCTTGACTTATCATCTGGATTATAAAATTTATCGACGACGTGCATGGTGGATTCTTGGAATTGCTGCCGCTTTGCTTGGACTCGTATTCTTGCCTGGAATAGGAATCGAACGCCTGGGTGCAAGAAGATGGATTGGAATCGGGGGCTTTACAATGCAACCATCCGAGCTTGCAAAATTCGCATTTATAATATTCGCGGCGGCAATCGCAAGTAAGGGTAGTGTGAACGCGAAAAGATTTCTTTTAATACTCGCTGCTGGTGCTGCGTTTTGCGGTCTAATATTATTACAGCCCAACTTGTCAATTGTTATGACATTGGGCGCCACTATGATAATTTGCTTGTTCTTGTTTGGTGCCAGGTGGAAACACATGCTTGTCTTGGCCATTCCGGTCTTGATTATCATCCCGATAATGCTGGTGGCAGAGCCATATCGAATCGCACGCCTTGTTGCTTTTGTGGATCCATGGGCAACACCAAGGGCCGAAGGGTTTCAACTCATCCAATCGTTATTCAGCCTCGGCAACGGTGGTCTGTTCGGCCGAGGGTTTTTAAACAGCACACAAAAGTATATGTTCTTGCCGTTCTCGGAAAGTGACTTTATCTTCAGTATCATCGGCGAGGAGTTCGGTCTGATCGGTGCGATTTTGTTCCTTGCGGTTCTGGGGTGGATAGTGTGGAAGATTTTCCAAGTAGGGTTAAAAAGTAACTGTCCCTTTGGACGATTTGTATGTTTCGGTATAGGAACTTTAATTTTTGTCCAAAGTGCCATAAACATCGCTGTTGTAACGGGGTCGATACCGCCAACGGGGTTGCCTTTGCCATTTGTTTCATTCGGCGGAACATCGCTTGCGGTTTTCCTCGCGGGTATTGGAATTGTGCTAAATATTGACAAATCTAACAAAATTGGGTATTGACAAAGCAACAACAGGCCTTGCTCTACGCAACCGTTACTGGATTGCTCGGTGACAAAGAAGCGGTCAAAGGCAAAAGTCTCAAAGACGCGATGCAAACAAACCCATCGTCAAAGTTTTCACGGGTCAAAAGCGAGAACTCAGGTTCATGCTTACGTGCAAGACAAATTGATAACGGCAAATAATTAAATCCGTGTGATGTTTGCACCCAGGCGGACAAGGTCGTCTTCAAGGCGCGCGTAACCGCGGTCGATGAACTCGACCCCGTTTACTATGGAATGTCCTTCGGCGGCCAGGGCTGCCGCTACCAAGGAAAATCCGCCGCGAAGCTCTTGTCCATAAAGGACCTTTGGACTCTCGGCACTTCCTGCACGGAATTTTTTAATTGGACGAATCGTTGCGGTTTTACCCCTTAAACAAATCCGGGCCCCAAGTTTTTGCAACTCTTCAACATACCTAAATCGATCCTCAAACATATTCTCAACGATATGCGTTATCCCGGTGGTTAAACAGCTAAACACCGCATATTGACTTTGAATATCGGTTGGGAAACCAGGAAAGGGTCCTGTCTGTGCCGAATACGAACGCCGACGCTTGCTTGTTATAACACGCACCGAATTATTTCCTGTTGTTACCGTAACACCGCTTTGCCGTAAACGCTTTACCAGATTCGCGTTATGCTCAAGGACAAAGTTTTTAATCAAGACATCTCCACCAACGGTAGCGGTTGCCAACATGAACGAGGATGCGACAATGCGGTCAGGAATCGGGCGATAGTCGGTTCCATTTAATTGTGGAACACCTTGGATAACCAAGGTATCAGTACCAGCACCCTTGATACAGGCACCACATCTATTAAGAAAGTTCACAAGGTCAACAACTTCGGGTTCCTTTGCCGCGTTAACAATCTTTGTTGTCCAATTCCCAATTACTGATGCAAGTATCAGGTTTTCCGTTGCACCAACACTAGGGAAATCAAGATGAATATCCGCGGTGCGTCCACGTTTCCAAATGCATTGGATTTTTTTATCTACCGAAGAAAATGTAACCCCAAGTTCTTTTAATCCATACAAATGCAAATCAATCGGCCGCCGCCCGATCGAGCAACCTCCAGGAAGGGGCAAAGTCGCGTGCCTAAATCTGCCCAAAAGGGCACCAAGGACGAATATAGAGCCGCGAATCTTTGCTGCAGTGGCCTCGTCAGGTTCGTTATTAACTATGTTCTCCGTGTCAAAATGTAAATCCCCGTCAACCCATTTGATTTTAACACCAAGGCCAGACAGGATATGTAAAAGATTCTCAATGTCTGTGATTTTGGGAACGTCTCGCAGGACGGTTTTTCCGCGTGTGAGGATAACCGCCGCAATAATAGGCAAACAGGCGTTCTTTGCCGACTGGACATTGACCATGCCAACCAGGGGGTTTCCTCCAACGATTTTAAACTTTTGCATATAACACAATATGCAGATATTTATTCGTTTGACTTTTTATGTCGTGTTGCGTTAAAATATAATCAGCATGAGAACTAAACGATTGCTTGTAATTTTAATAATATTCATCCTAATTGGCGGAACGGGTATTGCCGTGGGCCAGATTTTTATTGTCAGGAATATCGACCCTATATTTGTCAACCACCTTGCTTATATCGACAGCGATGCAATAGTTCAAAACAATATCCGCGAAAATCTTGGATTCGTTCGTGGCCGAAGTATACTATTCTCGGTCGACAGGGCAAGGATACGAGAAACTGTCGAAGACGTTGATTATCGTATTCGTGTTACAAATATCGAGGCCGTGTTCCCCAATACCATAAGGATAAGTCTTCGCGAAAGATACCCGGTCTTCAGTTTCACCCACCCAAACGGCCAAAGAATGATTCTCGACAGCCAACTTCGCTTTGTTACCGATGAACTCGATAACGAGAGCAACCTAATTTGTATTATCGGCCAAGTTGATGTTCCAATCACCGTGGCTCCGGTGACGGGTATGTTTTTAACCGACTTTTTCAAAGGTGACTATTATGATTCCGAACAAATGATGAGGATCGCACGCTTGCGTGAACTTGCCGAGTTATTCTTTGGGCAAATTTATCTCTACGAGGACAGTCTAACGCACCTTTTCAATAACTTTGCGTTCGATACGCCCGAGCCTAACGACATGCTGCTTACATTCACTATTCCAGGCAAGACAGTGCGAATCCGTGATATAACAAATCCAAGCAGATTTTTCGAGATGATTGACCTTGTCTGGGATACTCTTGTAGTTGTCAACCAAAGACCAGGCAACTTCGTTGTCGAGTATATCCAAGGAATTGGTGCACGGGTCATCGAAACACCAATAGGAGGTTGAGCATGAAAAAAATTATATTAATGTTTGATGGCCTGGAAATTATTTTTCGCGTTGGACGAAAAAACTATAGATTTAACTTCAGTGGTATTTCAGGCAAAGATTTCATTGTTCAAAACGAAATTTATCAAATCATCCGCGGTGGTCTTGACGAGGTTCTGTTTGATTTTGATAACAGGATAAAAACACTAGAGGTCCATGTCCCAAGTAACTTTATAAGAATAGTCGATGGCAAGTTGGATTGTGCGGACCAATTTGTTGAATTAATTCGTGGGGCCTCGGACGACTTGATTCGTGATATCAAATTCTTTGCACAGATTTTACAATTTGGGGTTAATGATGGAACCCTTGTTTATATCGGACTTGTTGATACATCAATTGCTACGCTTGACGATGGCCAGCTCATGAACATCCAAACAATCCCAATCGGTTTTTCACACCTTGTGAATGATTTGATGGTTGTTAAAAAAATAAGCTCCGAGACAGCAATAGATATTTTAAACCAGGCCGTTATAACCTTAGAGGCGGATCAAAGAGAATCATACGATGCAGGTGGAAAACACTTTGCTGTCCGCGAAATTAACGACATAGTCAAAAGTCGTATCGAAGAGCTAGGGGAAGAAATTATCGACTATATAAGGGCAAAACCCATCAGTCTCGCCGGACGGGACTTTGAATCCGTTCATGGGGCCAGGAACTATCTTGCCCAGATCATTGGGATGAACATCAAAAGTTGTCAATCATGATTATGTGGAAACATTTTTAATGTTCCTCTATGCTTTTTTGGTAGGTGGGGCAATTTGCATGGTAGGGCAGATTTTAATATTGAAAACAAATATGACGGCATCACGCATATTGGTTGTCTTTGTAACAATAGGGGTTATTCTTGGCGCAGCACAGGTGTTCGAAACTATACGTGAAACGGTAGGGGCTGGAATCACCGTGCCAATTGTTGGATTTGGTGGGGGACTTTCCGAGGGTGTAATAAAAGCCGTTCGCGAGGATGGGTTTTTGGGCATCTTCACTGGACCATTGACCGCGGTCGCGGCGGGTGTCGCCGCAGCAATTGTCTTTGCCTTTATTGTCGCAATGGTCTGTAAAAGTCGTAGCAAGTCTTGAAAATTTGTGCTACCATGATTCATGGCTGTTCTTGGAATTTTAACGTCTCCTGATGAGATCCTCGGCAAGGTATCAAAGCCTGTCGAGGCTTTTGACGAACGCTTGCATAGACTCCTTGACGATATGCGTGAAACTCTTATAAAGGCGGGGGGTGCGGGCCTGGCGGCCGTCCAGGTCGGTTATTTGATGCGTGTATGTGTGATCTGGATGGGCGGCAAAGAATATACCGAAATGATAAACCCAGAATTCAAAGGAATCGGCAATCAAAGAAAAGGAAACGAAGGCTGCCTAAGTGTCCCTGGTGTAACCGTCAGAATGATGCGGCATCGCGAGGGCGTGGTTTCGTTCCAGGACCGTTACGGTAATTGGACCGAATTGCAACTCACCAATCTTCAAGCAGTCTGTGTCCAACATGAAATAGACCACATGCAGGGGGTATTAATAGCATGAAAATAGCATTTTTCGGAACTCCAAGTTTTGCACTTTTGTCACTCGAGGCTTTGTTAAAAAGCAAACACGAAATAGTATGCATAGTGTCCCAACCGGATAAACCGGTCGGCCGGGGCGGCAAGATCCAACACAGTCCGGTAAAAGAATTTGCTCTAAAGAATAATATTCCAATATTCCAACCAGAGCGAATTTCAAAGGAACTACAGGTCATATATCCTTTCAAACCTGATATTATTGTAACATGTGCGTTTGGGCAAATCCTTCGCCAAAACGTCCTTGATTACCCAAAATTTGGAGTAATCAATGTCCACGGAAGCTTGCTCCCTAAATATCGCGGTGCATCACCAATCCAGTGGGCGGTCGTTAACGGAGAAACAAAAACAGGTGTTACAATTATGCAAACCGATATTGGCATGGACACAGGAGATATGATTCTCTCTAAAAGTATTGACATCGGCCCAACGGAAACAAGTGGGGAATTGTTCCCACGGCTTGCAAACCTTGGTGCAAAGTTACTTGTCACGGCGCTCGATGATATCGAGTCCGGCAAGGCCAAAAAAACCCCTCAAAATGAAAGCCTCGCAACCCATGCACCAATGTTAAAAAGGGAGCATGGAAAAATTGATTTTGGACGACCGCCACAAGAGATTGTGAACCTGGTCCGCGGACTGAACCCATGGCCCTCGGCATATTTTGAATTAAACGGCGAGATTATAAAAGTTCACAAAGCATCGGTGAATAATGGAAAGCTTGAACTTGATGAAGTCCAGGCACCAAACAGTCGCCGTATGTCCTGGCGTGATTTTGCAAACGGAAGGAGGATAGATGGAAGTTTCAATTTCTCTTAACCCTGCGATAATGGTTGACGAGTTATCCGTGTATCTTGATTGGGTCAACACGCTTTGCGGTGCCTCTGTCCACGTTGACGTCATGCGACCTGATTTTGTCGAGACAAATTATATCTCGATGGAAGAATACGTTTTTATAATGGACAAGTGCAAACTTCCTATGGATGTTCACCTAATGACAAAGGATTTCGATGAATTTATTGAAAAGGCAAACAAAAATGTCCGCAGTATAACAATTCATGTCGAGGCGGGAACCGCCTCGGTCATAGAGAGGACGTTAAAAAAGATTAAAAAGGCTGGGTTTCGGGCCGGGCTTGCAATTGACGCCCCAAGCAAGATAACGGACAACAGAATGGACTTGTTGGCTCTTGCAGATGTTTTAACAATTATGAGTATCAAAGCAGGTGCAAGTGGGCGTGAGGCGGATATTTACCTGGCCCTTGAACGTGTTAAAAAGTTCAAACCAATGGAAAAGCCAATAATAATCGATGGCGGAGTTAACACCGAAAATATATCGCAATACAAAGCTGCAAAGGTGAATACGGTCGTTGTTGGAAGTGCTTTATTTAATTCAATAAATCGCTTGCAATACTTTGACGAGTTGTGTTATAATGCCAAGTTATGAGTAGAATGTGTGACCTATGTCAGAAGGGTAAAATGCGTGGCAATACTGTGAGCCACAGTAATCGCAAAGCACCAAGGCATTACAAGCCTAATCTTCAAAAGGAAGTTGTTGAAATAAGCGGCAACAGCCTCTCTTTGATTATCTGCACAAAGTGCAAGCGAACAATCGCTAAGAACCAATCCTAATACGGTAAATCCAACGACTTCCCAAAACCCTTTTAACATAAGCGTTTGTTTCTGGGTAGGGCGAATTATCAAGGGCGGCAACGCCTTTTTCTTTTAACCACGCCGCGGTTTTTCCAGGCCCTGCATTATACGCAATCAATGCGGTCTTAAGGTCATCAAATCTATCAAGAAGGTATCTTAAATACATTGTCCCAAGGCGAATGTTTGTTTGAGGATCGGTCAGGTCAGGGTTCTCGGCTTTGGATATCCACCTGGCAGTAGAAGGGAGCAATTGCATCAAACCCACCGCACCGCGTGGACTTATGGCATCGCTTTTAAATCCGCTCTCTGCCCTTATTATCGCGGCTATCAGATCGGGTTCAATGTCAAATTCTTTCGCTGCGGAAAGGATCTCACCGCGGTATTTAATTGGGTATGCGGCAAACACAACGGCAATCCCCGTTCCAAAAAGAACCAAGACCCCAACCAGGATAATCAAGAAACTCTTCCACCACATAACCTATATTATATGCAGGTAATCTTGAATAAAAAGTCAAAAGACAAACGCGTCGAGGAACTAGGAAAGCTTTTTAAAGATGCGAATTTGAACAATGACAAAGTAATTGCCTTCCTAGAGCCAGGACATATTCCAAGCGGAGACGAACTTTTAAAATTTCCAAAAGGAACAAAGGTTTTCGGATATCAAAAACAACTAAATGGTCTTGACAGCCTAGGGCTTAAATATTACTCAATCACAGATGACGAGGATTTCAATCGCGAAAACAATCGCCTAACCGCACTTGCAATGCAGGAAATTTTAGGAGATGTCGAGAATAAAAAGATTATTGTCATAGGAAATGGAGCATTGTTTGCCGAGTTAAAAAAGGTTTTCCCAGGCGTCCATTTGCTTACGCTTAACCCTGAAAAAATAAAAGGGGCAAGTGAAATCTTTGGTGACAGAGCACACTTTGATGACGTGGATTTAACAAAGTTTGACATTATTATTAACACGGTTCCCGCCCAAATAATAAAGCGAAAGCATTTTGGAAAGTGCGTCACTTGCTTTGCCCGACCTAAAATATATGATCTTGCAAGCTCGCCATTTGGTTTTGACTGGACCGGCATGCAAAAGGATTTGTTTAACTATGTGATTGAACCGGGTCTCCCAGGAAGATTTTTTCCACAAAAGGCTGCACTTGCTGCATATAATACTATTATGAAGACAATCCAATCAAAGTCTGACAAACCATCAATCGTTTTGGGAATCACCGGGAGTTCATGTACCTATACCAAATTATTGCCCGTTGTCCAGGACCTTGCAATGCACTATGATATTATTCCGGTATTAAGTGAGGCCGCCGACCAAGAAAACCGTTTTTGCGATATTAACGAGTTCCGCAAGGAACTAATAAACATCACAAAAAAAGACTATATGAAGACCATATCAGATACCGAGAAACTATCACATTATCCAAACATTGTCGCCGGCGCGGTTATTCCTGCAACCGGGAATACCATGGCACGCTTGGCGAATGCCGTTCACGACGGGGCGGTAACCCTTGCGATGAAGGCATTACTAAGGAACAACAAACCCGTCGTGATTGGAATTTCAACAAATGATGCCCTATGTGGCGGGGCAGAGAACATCGGCAAGTTACTTGGGCGAAAGAATATCTTTTTTGTTCCGTTTATGCAAGACGATCCAATTGCAAAACCATACAGCATCGTCTGCGATTTTTCAAAAGTCAAAGAAACAATTGATTCGGCAATCATGGGCCAACAACTCCAACCAATAATTAGGTAATTAAAAATCCCCCCTCAAAATGTCATGGTCACCCCCCAATCTCAAAAACCCATGCTAAACTAACCCCAGTCCAAAAGGGTAAACGTAAGGAGGACTGGAAGGACAAGGAGAGGGCCCACGGTATATGACTCCGAGAATTGCACACTCGCACATACCACCCACAACCA
>Ga0123355_10004755_pt1 | contig 19752 bp, 10 predicted proteins | sample TergutEmb28metaG_3_FD_89872 | JGI IMG/M metagenome (GOLD analysis project Ga0123355, IMG submission 89872) | Embiratermes neotenicus P1 segment gut microbial communities from Petit-Saut dam, French Guiana - Emb289 P1 | ecosystem: Host-associated > Arthropoda: Insects > Digestive system > Gut ...
GGATATTTTGAAAAAATGTGTAAAAAATGAATAAAAACGCGTACGGGGTTTATTGGTGGAAACCTGAGAAAAAGAAACCGGATGGGAAATGTAAAAGGGCAGGAAAGGGGGGGGGGGGGGTTGCAGGATAAATTTACAGTGTTTCCTACGGAAATTCGATTTGATGGTGTAGATTGGATTCAGCTGACAAAGTATAGGATCCAGTGAAGGGTTTTTATGAACACGGTACTGAATGTGCTGTTACCATGTTAGTGGGGAATTTTTGGTCCAGCTGACTTCGCACAATACAGTTCTTCTGATGACGTTCGCACAGAATTGCGACGAAGAACTTGTTCGAAGACAGCGATTTGAAATGCAAATAAGGCAGTTTTAAGACAATACAAAAATGAACCTTAAAAAGATATGTCCTTGTTCATGTGGCTTCGAAACTTGTTCAACACAAGGATTTGTTAGACCTATTGGCAGCGTTAAACTTTTCGACCTGTAACCACACATCGAATGAATTTAATTAAATTTATGACATGATATAAACCTAACCGTGATTGGTGTGTGGGTTATGATGTGGAGTGTACTGTCGTGACGTTATTGGATGATACGCTGCTGGCAATCACTGAAAGACGCAGTCAAACCAAGAACTAACTCATTTGCATAGCCGAATCGAGTTTGCAACCGATATCGACCACCATAACTGTTTGTAGCTTTACCTAATGGTAAGGGTTAGTATGAATGACTTGCAATAAAATTGTGTGCCCAGTCATTTTATGATTTCTAGAGCGAAACAGGCTCGTATATCCTGTCACTTATGGGATGTTTGTGGAATATGATTGCTTTAATCAGCTATTTTGTAGAAATTGATGATGGTCAAATTTGTACTTTTTGACCCACGGGATAGAGAAATCAACGCAGCGTCGCAATAGATGGGTGTGTTGATGACTGAATAAAGAGACAGACATACATATTGCCAAGTGTACAGATAACTAAGTTCTTTGATAGCGTGACGAAGTGCAAAGACCTATTGGTAAAATAAATAAAATCTGTATAATTATGTCTGCTTTGAATGTGCTATCGGCCTAGTCATGTGTGCTACAGGGAGAGAAATGACAATTACATTTTTATCCAGATCGCTTTTATGGAGTCTCTAGTAGGTCCACACATATTAATATTTGTATTTTCTGCAAGCAAAATCGTATATGCAGGTGGGTATGAGTAGGATTTGTGAGGTACATTCCAGATGCGTTCCGCTGCCTTCAAAACCACAGAATATGAAACATGCCCTAAAAAACAGTTAATAATGACAGTTTCATATCTTTCGGTAAGACGTGCCTATAATTTATGGTCATCAGTGAGAATGATTGAAAGCTGTGTAAAAATATTAACTTCGGATTGTTACGAATGGTGCTGTCTGGCTTGTGGAAACTTCAAAATATTCCTCTGAGGCCCCCTGATGTAAATTAATCAGCACTAATACCAACTGTCGCGTTGTGCTGTTCGGTTGTCAGTCCACAACGCGGGATACGTTTCGATAGGACGTCTAGTGATATCTGACTCGAAGGAGTTTTTACCGGGTCTGTTAAATGCGCAGTGTAAACGCTCAGTTTCTTACTGAGTTTCTGCACAAGTGACAAGCGTCACGAATTGAGATCCTGTGCACGAGCGCGAGTCACATTATGCCGGCTTGTGCCCGACGGCGTATTAACAGTTTAAAATACATAGTCTGCTTCGTGCCATTGTGTTCAGGAAGACGCATCTCTAACGCGAATCTTTAATTTAGTATTCTCGTCATAAAAAGGTCTATACTTAAGTTTACCGGAATATCTGGCGCAGTAACTTTGTGGGCCGGATGACGTAGTCGTCATAGCGACTCGCTAAGGGCTGGACAGTTCGGGGATCGAATCCCAGTTGGGACGAAATTTTCCGGGCCCGTCCAGACCGGCCCTGGACCCCATCCTGCCTCCTGTACCATTGGCAGCGGTTCTCTTTACCGGGGAGTAAAGCGGCCGGGGTATGGTGTTGACCATCCACCCCTATCTAGCGCCGACGTTAAAGAAAGAGTTGAGTTATACTTGTACTCCACCTCTGGGTCTTCACGGCCTGTTCCAGGGTGAACTTCACCTTGTGCGGTAACTTAGGTTAATATTTGTGCTTCTAAGATTATGGAGGCTGAATCATGTTATATTATGGACGTTAATGGTAGAAGTATACTGTATAAATGGCAAGTAAATCCTCTGATTACGTGACAAGGTTCAAATAACGCTATTTATGGTATAAATAAAATTTATTTAATTATATATGCTTTGATCTTACTAGGATCTAGTCATTTATGTCATAAAAATATAGCCCATTCATATGGATCCAAAATTTCTTTGCCGACATAAGAAAATATTTACCTTGACGGTATTCTGAGCCAATTGAAAACTAATTAGTTAATCAGTTTTAAATCGAGATAAAGTGAGGAACGGGACAGGCTTGTGGCTACCGTGCACTTGAGAATCTTTCGCCATTTCTGAATAACAACTGAAAAAGTAGCTGAAATAAGTTAGGAGATAAAGGTAAAGGAAAAGTGATCCCGTTACAGGTTCGGTGTGTCCCAGAGGGTGGGTAGATGTATAGCTCTACCCTTCCATGGCCGCGGCACTAGAAGGGGGTGAGTGGTCAGCACGCCCCGGCCGCAATTTACTCCCGGGAAAGAACCGGTATCCATTTTACAGGAGGCTAGGTGGGTCCCAGGGCCTGTCCGGACGGGCGGAAAACCTCGTCCCCACCGGCATTCGATCCCGGACCGTCCAGCCCGTAGTCAGTCGCTATACCGACTGAACTAAAGTTAGGAGATACTTATATAAAATTTATAAATAAGTTATATTTCTCATAAACGGATATTTTTGTATTCAGATATAATACCGGAAAACGCTTCTTATCAAGTTAAAGTCGCTTGTAAACTACAGTAACATGCATTATTTTCCTTTATTTTCTGCCTTTTTTAGTTCGACATGTTCAGTACACGGACAGTGTTAGGATGCAACTTAACATTCCTGCCCTGTTATTATTATGTTATATATTTGTATATGTATCTGTCTTGAGAGAAGTGTGGAGACTGTAATATAAAGTTTTGTTGCGTTTGTAAAATACCAGTGGTTGTTCGGGCATTGCTATTCGAACTTTCATGGGCCACTGAACATGAAAAAGACCTACTTCTTTCGTCTTAACTGACAAATTAATTTTGTTCCACACTCTAACTTTCAGATCTCTTAACATCAATTGTTATTCGAACTTCATTAGACGTCATGTTGTTGACACAAACATGTTGTCAGCCTGCCAAATATTTCAGTCTTTAATGTGTTTGCTAATGCGTTCTGTGTAGCGAAACTTTGTACAAGGGACATACTTTATTCTGCAAGCAAAGAGAACGACTCTGGACCCAGCAGGAGAACAAGAGATGCAGCTCTCAGAAGAAGAACAAGAGACCGTGTTGCAGAGCAATTAGCTGATTCATTTTCTTGTTCTTGAACGCATGCGGTTTTATTACAAAACCTTAATTAACCAATAACAGGAAACTACAAGGACTGGCTGCCAGAACAGCAACAGCGGTTGAATTCAATTTACAGAGATTTTCCGGCACGTGTTTGTCAATACGGCTAACTCCACTTTATTGCACAGCTGTAGTTAACCAAAGTCCTTGTGGGGTGCTTCACGTTTCCTGCTTAATAGAATTGTGCTGTATCGCTAAGGACCTCTCGCACTGGATGCTGCTTAAGGTACGGTATCGACAGGACGGAGATACGATTCGCTTACGATAAAACACTACCCTTGATTTCAAATGGGACTTCACACAGAGAAGACGACACGATAACGATATGTTCATGGCGGGCCTATACGATACGATGACGACTCAGCATGTTGTGTCGTTTGTCGCTGAGTCGTAAACATATCGCCACGGGAAACAGAAGTCTCGTGGGCATTTAAAAATGCCTTAGTAGTTTATGGAATCGTGATCAAATATTTTGGGGGGAACAGTCCATTCTGTATGAAGGGAGAGACCCTGGTTGTTCAAGAAACATCAAAATTTAAAACTTTCCCATGTCATGAGTGAAATGATCGAAATATTTCTCTGTCCTATTCAAGTTCTCTCTGACTACAATGAAACTGTCAAGTTCACAACTTCTGTTGAAGTATGGATGAACCTAGTAATTTATTATTATTATTAATCTCATCCACCGCATAATAAAATACCCTCTTCGTCTTGATAATATGTTGGTATTGAAGCAACGCATATCCTCTTGAGTGAATCGCCTCCTGTGTGCGAGGCTTATCGTCACCGAATTGCCATCGTATCTTTCGTGAAATTCCATGCTTTGGATTTTGACCAGAATTTATCAACAAATTACTATTTTGTGTAAAATTGCACCGAAACAGGCATTGTACTTATATATATATATATTTATATATATATACGAATGGTTGTAACAAAAGAGTCACTTTTCTCTGTAAGGTACGGATTGAGGCCTAAGAGACAGTTGATGATGCAGACATCGCTTTGCCCGACGCAAGTACAGGAGAAAAGAAATGTTGTTCTGTACGACATAATTACAGGAAACACAGTATCTCGCCTTTTTGCATAAGTACAAAAATACGTTACCGCACCAATACAAGTATAAAAACTGTGGCAGAAATAAAAAGGGCGGGGAAACAGTTGATCTGAACATGACCATGTTTCCACGCCGGAAGTATAGGGGAAATTATTGCATTTAGACAACAATAAAAGTAATCACGAATAATAGGTACAATGGCAGGGCGAACGCACCACACGTGGTAGACTACATCATGCAAATAATTCACAAATTGTTGTATTTTTAACACTAGACGATGGACAAATTGCAAAACTGAGTGCTTTTTAATTTCGTAAATTTTTATTGCTACAATAGAGTGTCGCTGTGTCAACTTGTACAACTATATCTTTGCCATTTATTCTATTCAGCGACACAGGCATATGCATGTTGGCCTTACCGTGTGAATTCTGTCAAATGGACATAGCTTGTCCTCAGTTTATCGGTGGAGGCGAAGGCCTCCAGAAATAGAGGGTAGTTTTAACATATGTTGAGGGATCACCGTGGCACAGTGGTTAAGGTGCTGTACTACAAATCGGAAGGTCGCTGATTCGATCCCAGATGGTGTCATTGGAATTTTTCATTGACATAAAATCCTTCCGATCGCACTATGGCCATGGGGTCGACTCAGCCTCTAACAGAAATGAGTACCAGGAATATTTCCTGGGGTAAAAGCGGCCGGTGCATAAGGCTGACAGCCTTACCACAATCCTGTAACGTTGTCATGAAATCTGGGAACCTTAACTTCCTGGAACCCTCTGGGCCACTCCAGGCCTGTAACGGAACTACTTTACCTTTTACATATGTTGAGTAGGCGGTCTTAGACTACTGACAAGGTGTTGTCCACCAACTTAGAAGTTAGGCATAAGGCTAATAACCTGTCAAGCTGAGAAAACTGTCAAGTTACGATTCGTTACACACAGACTGTAACTTGATTGGATTATTTGGCAAAATGTAAGCAAGGGGAAATAAAAGACATGAGATCAGATATTGCAGGACTACTGTGTGACGGTGTGGACTGGATCCGTCTGGCTTAGGATATGGCCCAGTGAAAGGAGCTTGTGAAAATGACGAAGACCTTTGTGATTTCATAAAATTTTTGGATTACACGAGAGGCCGTTACCTTGTCCAGAAAGTTTCTACTTCGTGATCCACATTCCATTACACACCCCTTGACGGTAATCGCGATCTTTGGCTTGTCGTTATACATGATTGTTGCTTTGTAAGCTTAGACTGATACACTAAACGTAACGTAGTCCCTCGTGCAGAATTCTACACGCAGTTAATTCAGCCCTCTTTGTCTGTTTATTGCTAGGGTACTGTATATGCAGAATGGATAAATGAATCTGCGTCCGCAACTGTTTTGTCGCTAAGCAACCCGTGCAGATGAATGCATACAGCAGCTGACTTAGTCTTTACACATGCCACAGTCGTAGCAGTTGAAGTTAATGACATTTGAGCCTGATTACAGTTCTGTAATGCGCGCTATTGAGTCTAATTAAAGTTTTGTACTGCACAATGGAGCCTAGGATTTCGTAGTGCACTATTGAGCCTAAATAAGGTTTTATAGTGCGCTGTTGAGCCTAATTAAGACTTTGAAATATGCTATTGAGTCTTAAATAATGTTTTGTGGTGCACTGTTGGGTCTGATTAAGGTTTTGTAGTGCGTTGTTAAGCCTAATTAAAGTTATTAGTGTGTTATTGAGCCTAATTAAGGTACTGTAGTACACTAACTTCCATGTTTCACTTAGTAGACTAAAAGGCCTTACCAAAGCCGAGGCTGTTATTTGCCTGCAACCCACCGCGTACTCTCGGATTCGGTTCTAGGTTAGTCCGTGTGGGATTTATGGTGGAGAAAATGGCACGGGGAAGGGTTTTTCTCTGAGTACTTTGGCTGTCTTCTGGCAGTATCATTCCACCAGTGGTTTGTACTCAAATTTCTTCTGTGTACCACGAACTCTATAATCTAAATATTTGAAATCTTCGTCACACAAAATACTTCAGTTCACCAGACTAAATTATGCTATTTTTACATTGTGTTAATATAAATATGCTTTTGATTTGACACTCTCAAATTAGTTATTGTTAATGTTGATTTCTGAGATACGTCACATGAGTGGTCTATAGATAGGTACCAGCGTTTGAGAGTTGCCATATATCTTGATTTTCAAGATAGAAGATGGACGCAGTAAAACTTATTCTACTCTGAAGAGGAAGGCAGCAGATTTCTTCAAATATTGGCAACTAGCTGCAATGCTACGTGGAATCTTATTCCAGAACACAAAAAAAAGACAATAAGAGACCTGCACTGCGTGAGAGTACGTTAGGCAGGCCCCTGTGTGGTGTAAATATCATTCCATCCTTTAGGTGCAGCTTATTTCAAGAAAGTCCTGAGCGATGAACAGGTGTTTTCGCTAACCTGCACTACAAGTATTATTTAAAGGCCCTGTTTTGAGCACTTAAAATTCGAACACATCGATTTCAGCAGTGACGTCATAACAAACTGGAGTAATAACCTGGTATGCCGTACTGCACCATAGGCCTAGTTTGTAAACAAAGGGTTATTGCTCCGTACTTCTGTCCTTTTATATTGTTCTGCGTGTTCATTGCAGTCTTGCGCTTAGAATGGACCATCTGACGGCCACTAACCCCGAAGCTTGTTTTGTGTACAACAGTTAATATAAAGGCCATATCCTCAGGGAAGGGCAAGCCTACTTGGCAAAACTTCTTTTACGGTTAGTCACGTTTAATGTAGTTCAGTGGACCAATAGCCTTATCCCCAGGCGGAAGCCCGTCTCCAACATAGTCACTGTCAAATTGCCTCTCTCTCTCCCCCTCTCTATCTCTCTCTCTCGTTCAGCACAATCGTAGCGTTCAGGATAAATATATTTTTATGACTTATTCCATCTTACCTGGTATGACCTCAAAGTGTGATTATGTCCTTAAGGGCCAATTTGATATACTTCATGTTGGGGTCCTTGCACTTCTTGATCGCATACAAGGCTCGGTTTTGATACACAGTCCCTTTAGTGCGAAAGCAGCATATGAGTGTCGTTAGTCTTTTGACATGTGGAATAGAGGAAACGCGCAGGAAACCCTGTTAAGATCCCACTAATACTGCTATGCCCTTCTGTACGGGTGTGAAACTTGGTCTCTCATCGTAATTGAACATACATTGAGTGAAGATTTCTTTTCTCTGCGATATGAGGCTGAGTCGGTAGAACATTTTTCGGAACGCTAAACCTTTGAAGGCACTGCGTTACTCCGAAATTTGGGTAACAGATCTCTCCGTGAGGTGGCGTCTTGTCACAGAAGAAAGGGCGCCTGAACTACACCGCTACGAAAACCTCCAAACCAACATACCCAGAGTGTCTGAGGACGCAGTACTGAAGGGATTGTTAGGGTTTGTTCGACAGAAGTGACACAAGATGGAGAAAATTACACAGTGGTGAACTTCATAAGTTTTGTTCCGCAGCAGATGTCATTGGAGTAGGGTCGACGGAACTGGAGTGTAATACATGTGAGAGAAATGAAACTTGCATACAAAAATTTGGTAAAAGTATGGAGAAAGAAATCACTAGGGAGATCAACGCGTATATGTGAGAGTAATATTAAATTGGACCATACAAAATGAACCGGATTTGTCGCTGTGTGTATGAGCACGGGTATGGAGTTGTGGTTTTAAGAATGTCAACTCTGCCTCATATTTTGATTACACAGTTTTTTGAGCATGATTCCATTCTCTAAGTATGAGAATGTTTCTCGCGAGTGTCGAATTTGAACAAACCAGCCAGATAGGATAATGTGAAATTTAGGAGAACAGGAGAATTTTATTTAGATTTAGAGTTCGAAGTAAACAAGCCGAGTCAGCATTAAAATTACTTCTGTAGACAATTTCTTGGTGGTACTCTGATTTAGCCGGGGACCGCAGTAGCACAGTGGTTAAGGTGCTGTGCTACAAATCGGAAGATCGCTGGTTCGATCCCAGCTGGAATTTTTCATTCACATAAAATCCTTCCGATCACACTATGGCCCTGGGGTCGACTCAGCTTCTAACAGAAATGAGTACCAGGAGCATTTCCTGGAGGTAAAGGCGGCCGGTGCATAAGGCTGACAACCTTACCACCATCCTATGCCGTTCTCATGAAATCTGGGAGCCTTAACTTCCTGGAATACTCTGGGCCACTCCGTGGGCCAGGTAGCTCAGTCGGTATAGCGACTAGCTGGAAGGTCCGGGATTGAATATCGGTGTGGACGAGATTTTCCGCCCGTCCAGACCGGCCCTGGGGCCCACCCAGCCTCCTGTAAAATGGGTACCGGCTCTTTCCCGGGATAAAGTGCGGCAGGAGTGTGCTGCTGACCACTCATCCCCTTCTAATGCCGCGGTCATGGAAGAGTAGAGCTAAACCTGTACCTACGCTCTAGGCCACACCGGGCCTGTAACGGGATCACTTTACCTTTACCTTTTACTCTGATTAGCCAGTGCTGGATGATCTGTCGCAGAGTAAAATGAACTGCTCCTGTCGTCTGTAGACATCTAAAGCAAGAAAATCTTTACTTCAGCCTCAGCTGCACCCCTTCAGAACATGGTTTGTGTTCACAATCCCCCATATACGAACTTAATACTATTTTGGGATACGAGCTGGTGCAGGAAAAAGTAGCCAATTCATGCTTCGTATTTTTTAGGTTTCTGGTTCGAATCTCAAAAAATAGACTGGCGTGGCTTTCTTTCGTTCCGCCATGTAAATGGGAGGTTGACTTTCTATTGATCAACTTTCCAGCACGCGTATTAATAAACCCTTTGTCATTCGACGCTAGAAGGCTCATGTGGATCATAAACAGTCACTAAATAGGACAAGAGACGTTGAAATATGTTGCATTTATTTTAGTAACGTACTTACGTAACAAATTCCCGTATGTCTTTATTTAAGTTACATTTATACCTGAAAAAATAAAATTCAGTGGTATATACAGGAGACTACCTTTCCTCCGCTGGTAATTTATAATCATTCTGCAGTTTTCCACTGCAACTTCTAATAGCTTCTGGAACTTGGGACATCTTTTTAAAGGAATAAAGACGTAGATAAAATGAAAGCAAACGAAGAAACAAACAAATACGAGCTTTATAACACGAAGCGACCATTTTATATTCTTCATATCCGCCATTCACAAACTCCTGTAAGCTTATTGGCGAAACTTATCAATATAATAACTTTCAGGGATGTAGAAACGTGTCGTATTGACCGTTATGACATTGAGTGGGGTATATAATAGTACAGAGGGCTGTAATATCGGCGTTCCAGTGCACTGGTGACACGGAAGCGGGCATCAGAAGATTCAAACGCCGCTTTTGCAGAGCAGAATGTGAAATGAGATCGTCGCTGACCAGTCCGTTCATCAGCCCGAGGGTATGCCAGTCTCCGAGAGGCGAGTCCAGGGCGTGGAGAGGCCTCGAGGAGAGGACTTGAAGTAGGCTAAATGCGGCTCGTTACAGATGCACTCAATCTGTTTGTCATGTAGACCTTCACTGTCCAGTTCCATTCTTTCGCAGGCAGCTTTGTACTGTATTCTGAATACAGACCTGAACTTGGCGGTCTCAGGTAGTGCTTTGGGAGAGCCTGGATATCAAGACCTTTCCTTTTGGTCCTTCACGCAGCTATTGTAGCGGTAAATTTCGAAAACCTGTACTCTATTTGAGATGCACCTGATTTAAATATGGTCCAAGTACCTGTTATATTGACAGATTTGTATGTTTGAGTCTGTGTGTGACTGCTTGCGTAGTGCCTTAAGCTCACTAGTGCCTCATTTGTTTACCTTTTCAGTTGTTTACCTTTTCAGTTGTTTACCTTTTCAACATGTTGTATTTGAAGATGTCGTGTATATTGTTGTTAGTTGTCTTGTGTGTATTGTTGTCAACTTATGTGTATTTGTTGTACTATGTGTATCTTGCTGTTTTTACTTTAGATGCCGGACTGCTGGCTAGAAGTCAGTATTCGGAAGATCCTGCGACCGGCCGTCTCGACACAGGTTTTTCTTGGTTTCCCTTTGTCTATAAACAAATGTTGAGATGGTTCCCAAGATTCCAAGTTGCCACTACATGCTTCTCATGTAGCACTCCCAACTTAAATTTATTAGTAAACAATTTCATTTTTGTGTATATGTAAAATAACCACTGCCACCGGGTGACAACCCAATTGCAGTTAATAAATATTATTATTAAAGTTTTTACTTACTCTTAAAAATTATCTTCATATTTCGTTAGACCGTGTATAAGCTCTGCAGTTGAAGCAGTGTCGTTAAACAAGCGAATAATTAATGAATTCTTCCCCAACTCGGTATAATAATTAGGTTACTGGAAGAAAAGCCGAAGACTCGTCATTCAATTTGGTGCAAGTGCAAGAGACATTTCTAGGCGGTCCAGACCAGATTGTGACCACCCACCCCCTGCTTAGTACTTACCCGGAGTCTTTCCCCGGGGAAAAAGCGGTAGAGGCGTGAACCTGAGCAATCAGCTCCATCTAGTGCAAAGGTTAGAAATTAGTGGAGCTGTTCTCCGCAGTCACCGTAAGTCTCTAGTTTGTGATGTTCAGTTAAACACAGAACAAAGTTTCGGTATCTTAGAATAGACCACGATAGCTTCCTTATTCCATCCTGTCGCGACACAATTGTTTTCATCCTGTTACGAGAAGAATCCACTGACCACTGCAGAATTAATCCTGAACGATCCACTATGTGCTCTCCGATTTAGTTGAACCGAGGCATCGTTATGGCGTACTTCTGTTGATCACGAACAGTGTGTTTTTTATACCGTTTCGAGTGGTTGTTTCCCGTTTTGTTCGTCAGACTAATTTTAAATCACATTGGCCTCGATCACGTGTTATTGTGGTGTACCGGTGATCGCAGATCGCCAAGACAGTTCTGTTGCATCGGGGTAATGAACACTTCTTCTCCGACTTTTCACTGTCCCAAGTGGGCTTCATGGAAATATACCCATGTTTTATGTCCGAGCAGGTTGATGCAGTAGATTTGAAGTCTTAATGAACGATTTGATTTTAAGCTGCACTACCAGATATCCAAATTAATGTTTTTTCTGTAATCATTGTCTACAGAATAATACTGGAACAATGTTTTCAATATTCCACGAATTCGAACTTCCAAATTACTGCTTAAACACCGCCGTTCGTTATTTTCCAATATAATTTCATTTCAGACACCGCAGGCGTTTCCTGAAGGAAGTTCGATCTTGAGGATCCACATATATCAGGAACCACCGTACAAAATTCTATTCGCCCGGGTAATCTGGAGCCTGGGATTTGTGCACCCCTGATATAAATTACAGCTACAACATCGCCGTTAACATAATCACTCAATCTATGCCTTGTGTCGAAAAGGCTGGTGTAAGGATAGATCTGGAAATCTGTATTTTGAAGCTGCCCGATTTGAATCACGTTGGGTTGGCTTGTCGAGGGATTTTTATGGTTTTACTAATTTTCATCAGTTGAGATGCACTGTTATATGGCAACATTGCATATAAGTTATTAACATTCCTTCGTAAACTTTTCGCAACTACTTCGGATATGCAGTCAACAAACCATTGTACCATTCAAGGAGGTGTTTAATCTTACCTTGTCGGACAGCCTTTGAATGAGGTGGAGTGAGGTCTTAACTTGTCAATCTACTTGCTACTAGCAGCTGGTCCATATAATTTGACGCTATATATTAACTGCCTGTTGTTGTTGTTGTTGTTGTTGTTGTTGTTTCATTCCTCATCTATTTCTATGTTTGTACATGTCTTTTATTTTACCTTTTATTTACGGTGAGTTGTTTTCTCCTGCAGTATTCAGTGTGACCTTGTGCAGACCACATACTGACGGCCTACGATCAATGCAGCTTCTGGCACATACACATGTTTGCATTCTGGCTTCCGAGTTATATAAAACAAAAATCTGATTTCAAATAGAGATCAACCTGCTGTAGAGAGAGGGAGAGTGTTTTAAACCTTAAAAGACAAATTCGGAATATTCTCTTGTCTCTGAAAACTAGGGGGAAAAAGTAGACAACAAAAGCAAAAGAAACATAGGGTACGATTGAGGAAAGAAATAAAGAAAGAAGGAAAGAAACAGAGAGGAAAACAATGGAATGAAGGCACATAGGAAACGATATAAATGACACAGAGAAGGTAGAAATATAGTGGTGTGGAAAGTAAAATACTTTCTCTTTTTTGAAGAGAGTTTGAGGTTTCCTTAAAAGTGTTATTTATACGCTGACAGTTGCTGGTATCACGTAGTGTCAGTGGTGGATGGATGAATGAATGGAGTATGGAGCACTAGTGGAATTATACTAACTGTGAAAAACTGCAGCACCATGAGAAAACCCCGTCCCAGTCCCACTTTTTCCACCACAGATTTCACAAGGACCGGGCTGGGATCTAATCCGGCCCTCCTGCGGTGAGAGACCGGCGAGTAACCGCCTGTGGTGCGGCGCTGACGGCGGTATGAAGCCTGAAGTTGTCCACGGATGATACTTGAGCTCTGCGAGTCATTTTGGATAAGTCGCCGTCACCTGACGGATGTCTGGTTTCAGTGTACGTAGTCCGAATTCCGTCGTCAGAGCTTGATCCTCATTCTAGAGCCGGTTAAACAAGAATCTTTCCTTCCAGATATGCAGAAACAGGAGCAATGATCTCGGCTGCTAGTTTTTTAATATAAAGTGCTGCAGATTTATTTTTGTCATTTTCGAATACATTTCTGGTTCGGGTGGTTTGTTGAGTTTGTTTTTTCTTACAGTTGAGAATAGGACGTGTTTGTCCCTCAGTTACAGGCACTTGGGTTCTAGAAAGACGCCTTCGGCGATGTTGAACTGAGCGGTACTGGTTCAGTGAGGGTTTGAAAATTTAATGCAATAACATGTATTATTATGCAGTCTTTTTTCTGAACAGAGACAAACCCTGCAGCTGACTTTTCCACAGTCGAACAAGCCTGATGACGGTTCATGTATCGAGACTTTATCGGAAGTAAGCTAAAGCCAAATTGCTTTGTTCCAGCCTACATTTGCATTTTATACCTCTCAGTAATGTGACCACCAAAAGACTTCTGCACCCAAGCTATTACCAATTTTTGTTCCACATTCGAGTCATGCAAGTGCGTCACGATCTGTCCTCCTCCTCCTCCTCCTTATTCTTCTTGTTTCTGTTCTTTCCCTTATCTTCTCGTTATATTCTTTTTTCTTGCTTTGCAAGAAACACATTTCGAATTTTAGAAATCTCCACATTACTGCTACATGCTGATCATTTCTGTTGCTTCGCCCATGAGGTTTACATTTTACGTGAAGTTGTAGGTCTCTCAGGTGAAACAGTATCTATGTATACGTAAGCACCATTCCTGTAAACTGCACACTCAGTAAATTTCATTAAATAAGACACAAAAGAAAGACGGAAAGAAATACACGAACTGAGGATCCAGCGAAGAAACACAGGCAGAGGGAAATAATGAAACACGCAAAGAATCAAGCAGATTAACAAGCAACCATGCAAACAAGCAAATAGATAGGCATGAAGGCATACAGGCAGAGGGACAGTCGGAAATACAAACATGAAATTGTTCACATGGCACCGGAATCGCCCATTTAAAGGTAAAGCAGTCCCGTTACAGGCCTGGAGTGGTCCAGAGGGTTACAGGAAGTTAAGGTTCCCAGATTTCATGACAACGGCACAGGATGGTGGTAAGGTTGTCAGCCTTATGCACCGGTCTCCGTTACCCCCAGGAAATGTTCCTGGTATTCGTTTCTGTTAGAGGATTTTATGTCAATGAAAAATTCCAGTACCACCATCTAGGATCGAACCAGCGAACTTCCGATTTGTAGCACAGCACCTTAACCACTGTGCCACCGCGGTCCCCATCGCCCAGTTAATGTAGTTATTTGGCTACCTACTGAACGGCTGGGTTTCGATTTTTGGCGAATACAAGTTGTCCTCCTCTGCACTGTGTCCAGACCCTTTTGAGGGTCCCTTTAGGTTCTTGTATGAAAGGTGCAGGAGGCTACTTCCCCGAGACTAAAGGGGTTGTAGCGTGAAACTAGATCACTCGCCGTCATGTACCGCCAAGTTTAGAAGTGCTCATTGCTGTACCTCTCCTGCTTTCTAGACTTTGTAGTGTAATGCGTAATTAAGCACAAAGATAGATTTTATGTTTGTTGTAACTATGTGGTAAGGCGTTTGTTGCATTGAACTGAATTTTGACACTGCTAGCGGAAAAAAAAGTCATGTCGAATATGTGTGTGTGTGTGTATATATATATATATATATATATACACACATATATAGACACACACACACACACACACACACATTGAATATATTCATACATCTGTATATACTCAATGTATATACTTACTTACTTGCTTACTTATTTACTTACTTACTTACTGCACGGAACAGAGTCCTTGAGAAGGTAATCGGTTTTCAGCTAGCGAAGAAATTCCCCGCGTTTTATGGAACTCGAAGTTTCACTACCGCATTTACAAGTGTCCACCACTTTTCCCTATCCTGAGCCAGATCGATCCAGTCCATACCCCCACATCCCACTTCCTGAAGATCCGTCTTAATATTATCCTTCCATCTACGCCTGGGTCTTCCAAGTGGGCTGTTTCCCTCAGGTCTCCCCACCAAAACCCTGTTTAAACCTCTCCTCTCATCCATACGTGCTACATGCCCCGTCAATCTCATTCTACTCTATTTGATCCCCCCCAAAAAATTGGGCGAGGAGTACAGATCATTAAGCTCCTCATTATATAGTTTTCTCCACTCCCCTGTTACCTCGTCTCTCTTAGGCCCAAACATTCTCATCGGACTCAACATATATATATATATATATATATTGTTTGTGTGTGTGTGTGTGTGTGTGTGTGGTTTACGTCTCATGCGTCATATTACTGGTTCTGTTGTGGTGTCCAATTTCGCCAAGTACCGCCTTTGTTACAAAGTGTCCTGGTGCCCGTTATTCCACACAGGAGGATTCTTTGCGGACAGCCCAGTTCAGTTCAGCGCACTTATGCTAAGAATTCTTAGCAGCAGAAATTTTATGTTGTATCATCGAAATATTAATCCAAGTTTATTCCTACATACATACGTGTAATATATTTTATTGTACTGTATTGGACTCCTACCTCTCTGTACTCAATTTTTCTTGTTTTGCAATAACATTCTGCCACTCGTATGATGTAAGGTGCGTTCTGTTATATTAGCACAGTCATCCGTGATTCGACCAACGGATTAATGCCTGGTCTGTGACTTCTTTTGATAAATAAACCCCTTCACGTACCCCCAGAATATAAAGGCCAAGAGTGGTCCTCCACGACCAATCCAAAGACTTGTGTTGCAGAGCCATAATGGGTCCGGAAGGATTATGTCAATGAAAAATACCAATGACACCTGCGACCAACTACGCAACGGCGTGCCCCTTTGAAGTCTAAGATAAGGTGAAAGTCAAAGTCAAATTGCAACTGACAGACAGTACTTCCGTCTTAGCGTCGAGCCGCCAGATCTGACTTACTGCCAAGATTATTTTGTTACTAATGTAGGTCATTTTTTTTTGTAAATAGGACAATTTTCTCTGGTATCTTACGTTTTGGTGATTTTTTACATGTACGTGTTTGTGCCGTGACTACATTAAGTGAATGTAAAATATTTACACTATGCACTACATACATGACCATGTCTCGTACAGCAAATAATGCCGTGACTTCTCTTACCTGATAACAGCGAAGTATCACTTTGAACAGTCGAAGGATTGACAGCAGCAAATTTTCAGCCTGTCAATATTCTCTCTGCTGAAGACCTGAAGTAGTATACCTTATATACAAGAATTCAGTTTGTACCTGTACGTCCACTATAAAGACCAATCGGTGAAAGTTGCGTAGGGAAATATTCCATTTTTTTAAGGATCATATCGTCATCAAGTAGTCTGTCTTACGACAGGTCCATGACCTTTTTGAAATCGATTTCTCCAAAAAGTGCGATCTAGCGCTCTTTCAATTCCCAGTGTCATCTCGTTTCTTCAAGGTCATCCAATATCTGCTTACATCTTCTTACTCGTATTCCCGTCTCTTCTATATTTTCTTCAATAATGTGTTTTAGAAGGCAGTTACTACGTCTTGGTTTGATTGTAAGTGGGATATTTTCCTCGTTTACTTCTTCATTTTTTACACGATCAAGTTCAACGGATCTTCTCCATCTCTCTCCAGGACCACAATTCAAAACTGCCGAAATACTTCTCATCCACATACCGAAGTGCCCAGGTTTCAGCACCATGCGAAGTTATTCTCCAAATATAGCATTTAACGTAGCACATAAATACACTGTTTGTGCAAAATGTCGAGTTTCAAGTGTTAAACCTTGCGGACGTGCATTGAATATGGCACAGTAATCAGATGATGGCGTGTTTGCCTGCCTCACTTTTATCCTTCGATAACAGTTTTATTTTCAAGGATAAAAAGAACCGAAGTCTTACTGTCATAATCTTAGTAACTAACCAACTTAATGTACAAAATTTTGTTTTATCTATCTGTCTGTCCGGTTTTTAACAGCTGTCGCCGTCTTCCGGAAACCAAACGCCATTTTCCTCTGTTTCTCCATTGATATGGTTCTAAATTTCATGTTGTCATGGCTGATTGTACTCCTTCCATCCACGTTTTCTTGGACATCTTCTTTTCCTTCTTGTTTTATAATAAGTTTATTATATGCATCTACATGTTTCGAGCACTATGTGCTCATCATCAGGATGTCAAAATTGTATTATACAGCAACTGGTATCGTCACACCTTTAGATGGCCATCGCATGCACAGGTTGAGAGAAGACTGACCAATCTTCTCTCAACCTGTGCACCGGACGGCCACCTACAGGTGTGACGATACCAGATGCTGTATAATACAATTTTGACCTCCTGATGATGAGTACATAGTGCTCGAAACATGTAGAGGCATATAATAAACTTATTATAAAACAAGATTTTGTGCATTAAGTTGGTTAGTTACTAAGATCATACTGAGATGCACTGTCAGCAAAACATAAAATAAGTTTGTCAGTTACATAAATTCCTTCGGTATACTCTTAGTGAAATGTAGCGATGGCTGAAAGAGTATTTGTTTGAAATACATGGAACGTTCGAGTTAATTCAACACGTTACAAAGGAAGTTACCAAGTGCCGATCTGTTTAATTACACGTAGCACGTTTCTTTTTTGTGCACACAAATTATGTGACTAATTACAGCATTTAAACACAACCAAAAGGAACAAATAGTCGTCTTAATTACATCACAATCCTCCTACTACATTCCTCTGTTTTATAAACACTAAACAAAACCGAAACCAAAAGCCGCTAACGGTAACATTGTACGTACTAAACAATGAAGTGAATTCCCATTCAATCATTCACATTCAGTTCATTATCCGAACTCAATGGGTGGTGAATTGATCTGATTCATCTGTCATTTCTGGCTTAGCTGCAAAGAATTTTTTTTCTTCACTTGTACATATTGAAGTGCCTGGGGGCCCCACGTATACGTGCGCACACTGCACAATGCTGGGACACTTCCCGAGCCTGTTCTTTGTTGACAATTACGAGACAGGGAAAATACTGACGGTTCTAGTCTGTACCGACCGTTATTTGTTCCAGGCTTTAACATTGCACTTGTGCTCTTCTTGTACTGCTATTAACATACCGAATTTGTATTCTGTACTCACCATTATTTATTCTAGGCTGCAAACTTGCATTTTCTTCTAGATGCAATGCTATTGTCAAATCAGACTTGTTCCGGACTGCAACGTCCGTTTTCTGCTGTTGGCATTTTGCTATTATCATATAGCATTTGTTTCTCGTAGAATATTTACTTAGTTGTATTTTAACGTTCTGGCAGGGACTCGAACTATATGACGTCGAATGCTTGTGTAGCATTGAATTACGTACTACGAAGGGCGTGAAAGGAACACATTGTGGCCATATTTCAGGCATTATCCAGGCGTTTTCCAGTAAGGACTGAAGGAAGCCATGACATATCTCGTTCGGAATAATCTTCTATCCAGGAGCGCACAAATCTTTTAAAAATGTAAAAGCCATCTCAAAGTTTTAAGTGCCAGGAGAGTGATATGAACCAAAGTTTGTACTGAGGACTGACAAATATTAGACGCCAGTCTACCAAATTTAGTCGCCACGGCGACCTTTCGCCTGGGGTTTGTGCACCCCTGCTTTTGCTTTGGTCTAGGTTATAGCTGTGCACCTGTCTGATAAATGTCAGAACTGTTACCGCCTGAGTAAATTACTCAGTATTACGGCGGAAGAAGAGCACAGGAAAAGTAGAAAGAAGGATCGTAGGAAGTACGGGAGGGAGGACAGAAATGAATAAAGAAGTAAAGGAGAGAAGAGAAAGATAGTAAGGGTGGGGAAATAAAGGAAGCTGAAGAAAATGAAGGAAGAAAAAACGCAGACTGGCCACACAGGCAATAACGCTTCATGTATTACCAAAACGTTTACACGCGGCAGGCGACTGGAACGTGAAAGTGATGTCGGTGACCTTCCTTCTCAGTTTTCAGACAGAGTGCATCACCAAGGACGGCCACCAGAAGGCACGCATCTCTCCCCACTTCTTTAACTTTGTGTGGACATCATATCAGCCACAGACGTTATTCGGCGTCGAATGGCATGGGAATATGGTGCATGGTTAACCGGACAGAATGTGTGAGGAAGTGACCGACGTAGTGTCTTTTAGCAAAGTGTCGCAACACGTCAACTGAAATCAAACGTCGCTGTTAAGTGGGTAGTACCCTTATTTCTGCTTCTAAAGGCATGGTAGTCGATTATCGTACCAAAGTTTAAGAAAACATATTTAAGTAAACTAGGATACATATTGAAATACACCTGAAAGCTTCCCATTCCGTACTTTTTTTTTCCTATAATCGTTATTTCTTTAATATACCAACAAAACGCACATATGCAATTAAATACATGTCTTATTATCAACACTGTCCTACATTTAATTACACACACCAACACACACACACACACACACATATATATATATACAGGGTGTCCCAGGAGGAATGTGCCAGACTTCGGGAGAGTGTTCCTTAGGTCAAACTATACCGATATAACCCAAAAC
>Ga0123355_10004756_pt1 | contig 19752 bp, 19 predicted proteins | sample TergutEmb28metaG_3_FD_89872 | JGI IMG/M metagenome (GOLD analysis project Ga0123355, IMG submission 89872) | Embiratermes neotenicus P1 segment gut microbial communities from Petit-Saut dam, French Guiana - Emb289 P1 | ecosystem: Host-associated > Arthropoda: Insects > Digestive system > Gut ...
AAAGCGTTGAGGAGCGAAGCGACGAAGCAATCCAGCAAATCAAACCTTTTGGATTGCTTCGCTTTGCTCGCAATGACAGGCTTTGCATAGATATTCATGGTTTTTGCTTAGCAAGACAGTCCCAAAGACGCCGTAGGTGGCGAGGGGGTTGTGTTCGCAAGCAGCAACCCCCGCCTGCCTTCGGCGGCACCCCCTTCTAAAGAAGGAGGCTACAATCGGGCAAATCGCCCGACGTTTTAGGCCCAAATAGAGCGGCTTTATCCAAAGTGACAAAACCAGAAAAGTAACGTTTACCATAATGGATGGCAGCCCGTCCAAGGCATAGATGTGTTATATACGATACGGAGGACAAAATGGAGATCAAAAATAAGCATTACATCATTGGCCTATTGTTTATCGGCTTTATGGTCAGATTCCTGGCCTTTCAGTCTGGATTTATGTTTACAAACGATGTCAATCTCTTTCAGCATTGGGGGCAAATGGCATTTCAGCATGGCCTTGGACAGGTCTATAACTACGATGTCTTTGGATTTATCGATTATCCCCCTTTATATATCTATGTACTGTATACATTGGGTGCCCTCGCATACCGCTTTGACTGGCAACGATTGAGCACCGTCTTTAATTTTTTCACCTTTTTGCCTGCAATTCTGGCAGACATGGGCATCGGTTATATTATCTACCGTGTGGTAGCATATGGCCGCCTTACCAAGGATAAAGGTGAAAAAAGGCTCGATGACATACCCATCAGCACTGTTATCCGGGCACTTAAGTTCTCCGCACTATGGATTCTTAACCCAGCCATTATTCTAATTTCGTCAGTGTGGGGCCAAGTTGAGTCAGTATTCGTAATTTTCGTGTTGATTTCACTCTTGCTCCTCAGAGAAAAGAAGCTTATCGCATCTTATATACTATTTGGAATAGCCATTCTTATTAAGGCACAATCCCTGTTTCTTGGGCCGGTGTATCTTTACTCGGCATATGCATTTTTGCAAAATAGTAAAGTTAAGTCAAAATTAGGTGGATACAAGATTCCTAGTGAGGCTTGGCAGAGGCTGTTTATCGCCATTGGCTCAGCGGTGGTACTCATGTTTATACTGGTGCTGCCCTTTATACATGGTATTAATATCAGGCCGATAGTTCAGCTTTATACTGGTGTAGTGGGGACACATCCTTGGGTCTCGGTTAACGCATTTAACTTTTGGGCGTTAATGGGACGTAATTTTACTCATATGGATGGTTCCTTCCTTGGGATTTCCCATGGAGCATGGGGGATATTTATTGTACTTGCTATAGTTATCGGATCACTTTATGCATTACATCGGGATCGGGTACGATACGAGGGGCGTCATTTCTTTTTCATTGTCGGGGCACTGTTTAGCTTGATATTTATTTTTTCTGTCAGGATGCATGAACGATATCTTTTCCCAGCTATATTATTCTTCTTGCTTTATTATGCGGAAACCAAGCAACGGCGGGCCTTTGGGCTCTTTGCCGGTCTTTCTGTTACGTTTTTCTTTAATTGCACAGAGGTTTTGCGCTGGCTGAGGGATATACAGGAGTATGGCTGGCGTTTGGATGCTATTGAATCGAGTACACCTTTGCTTTCTGCAGCCAATTTGGCAATGGGTATCCTTATATTTTATTTCCTAATCAGGTCATATTGGATGTCGGCCCCTACTCTGACTGAGATAGAGGCGGAAAATGAGCAGCAAGTTCTGCTGACTACTGACTTGGAGGAGGAACAACAGATTATGGATACACCAACTCAAACCAAACCGCAGAAGGTAAGGCAGGCATTGCCTCCCCCTCCACCCAAGTTGGAAGTACCGCCGCCAATGACGCGTAAGGATTGGGCATTCCTGTTTATTTTGATAGTGGTGTATTCTTTTATTGCGTTTTTCAGACTTGGAGACTTTAGGGCACCTGTGACATCCTGGACACCAGCACAATACGAATCTGCTGTCATAGACTTTGGGGAAACCCGGACTGTTACTGAGTTTTGGTATCGTATGGGGCCGAGTCCTGTTCACCATGAAGGTACAGAGTTTATCCTGGAGTATTCCAATGACGGAGTGATATGGAATCATATCCTGCAACATGCAGCCCGTTTTACAGATGTGTTTAACTGGAGCGATATCAATATTTTCTTTGAAGGGCGATATTTTCGCATAACTGCCAATACTATCAACATGAGAATACAGGAATTAGCATTCCGCGGGTTTGGCAGTGAGCTTATTCCAATTTTCGGGGTGTCCCCCGGTGCTGAAGCTTTGGTAGATGAGCAGCATCTTGTTCCTGAGTACCGCAATTTTATGAACTCCTCGATTTTCGACGAGGTATACCACCCCCGATCTGGATATGAGTATCTCCACGGAATCAATGTCTTCGAAACTACTCATCCCCCAATGGGTAAGAATTTTAAGGCACTGAGCATGGCAGTCTTTGGGCCGACGCCCTTTGGATGGCGCTTCCCAGGGACATTGACTGGGGTGCTGATGATACCTTTGCTGTATGCCTTCGCGCGGCTCTTGTTTAAATCCAATAACTGGGGGCTGTTTGCAGCTATAGTATTTACCTTTGACTTTATGCATTTTGCTCAGACCAGGCTAGCTACCATTGACAGCTATGTGACTTTGTTTATTATCGCCATGTATTTCTTTATGTACCGGTTTATACATGGAATCGAACGGGATAGCTTTAAGAAAAAACTGGTTATTTTGACATTGTGCGGGGTTAGTGTTGGCCTAGCCGCGGCCTCTAAGTGGCAGGGAATTTATGCGATTCTCGGGTTGCCCGTTGTGTTCTTCCCAGCACTTTATCGCTTGTATGTGATTGATCGCAAACAGGCAGAAAAAATCTTCTATTCCTGTTTCGGATTTTTTATTGTCATACCTTTATTGATTTACATTTTAAGCTATATCCCCTTTGTCAATGCCACCGGCGGCGGCGGACTTGGAAATATTTGGGCCAACAACGTCAGTATGTTTAACTATCATTCCGGGTTGGTTGATACCCATTCCTTTAGCTCTACATGGAATGAATGGCCATTTAACCTAAGGCCTATATGGCTGTATGCAGGCAGAATGGTTGACGGTGTACGGGGATCTATTGCGTCCTTTGGTAACCCCGCTGTATGGTGGGCCGGGATTGGTGCAACGGTTTATATGATTTGGTATTTCTTTACTCGGTTTACCCCAGGGGAATTTATCGAGCATATGCAAAAGCCTTCATTTTCCCGGAGGAGCATCGTTACCTTAAGTAAGTTTGACAGGGATATTGCATTCTTACTGGTGGCATATGCGGCACAGTATATGCCTTGGATGCTGATTACAAGACTTACTTGGATTTATCATTACTTCCCCAGTGTGCCTTTTGTGGTGCTGATTGTAACCTGGGTATTTAAGCAAGCAATAGATAGAAGGCCTAGTTGGAGGCCTTGGGCTATAGGATATGCATGTTTGGCTATTGTGCTATTTGGGCTTTTCTATCCAGTGCTTAGTGGATTGCCTATGAATGTTGAATTTGTGCAAAGATATTTGCAGTGGTTGCCTAGGTGGCATTTTTAGGAGGCGATTGTGTTGGAGATACCGAGTCCTGTTTATTCTGTAATAGTACCAGCTTATAATGAAGAAGAAGTCATAAACGAAACTTACAAACGCCTCACCGCCGTTATGACGGGCATGGATGAACCTTATGAGCTTATTTTCGTCAACGACGGCAGTAGGGATAAAACTGCGGAAATTATTGCAGGTTTTTGTGCTCAGGATGCCTCTGTTCGGCTGATAAACTTTACCCGTAATTTCGGTCATATGCCTGCTATTACCGCAGGCATGGACAACGTCCGAGGCCAGGCAGTTTTTATTATTGACGCGGACTTGCAAGACCCGCCGGAGCTTTTCCCAGAAATGGCTGCACGTTGGAAAGAAGGCTACCATGTGGCTTACGGCAAGCGCACCAAGCGTAAGGGCGAAAGCTGGTTTAAAAAGATAACTGCCAGAATCTTCTACCGCTTTATCAGACGACTTACTACTGTGGATCTTCCCCCAGATACTGGGGAGTTTCGCTTGATAGACCGTAAGGTATGCGACGCTGTCGCCCGCCTGCCCGAGAGGAGCAGATATATCCGTGGGCTTGTGAGCTGGGTCGGGTTTAAGCAGATTGCGGTGGAATATGTACGGGAAGAGCGATTTGCCGGTACTACTAAGTATCCCTTTCGCAAGATGATTTCCTTTGCGCTGGATGCTATCACCGCGTTCTCATATAAGCCTCTTAAGCTGGCGACATCCCTTGGGTTTTTCCTCTCACTAATCAGTTTTGTTTATTTGCTGGTGATATTTTTCCAATGGGCGTTCACGGATGCCCTTGTCAGCGGCTGGGCCTCTACTATTGGGGCGGTATTGTTTACCCAGGGGATTGTGCTGATGATTTTGGGATTGATGGGGGAATATATCGGGCGAATTTATGAAGAAATAAAGGGCCGCCCTGCGTATATTATTTTGGAGATTGTGGGGCAGAATGAAGAAATTTATAGAATTCCTGATTAGAATATTAGCGTTTTTTGTGCCGAAGAAATTTATGCGTTTTTTTAACCATGAAACCGTCAGTTATTTATTTTTCGGTGGTCTTACCTTCCTGGTAAGTGTTCTTTTTTTTGCGTTATTTTATTATTCCCTTGGGATGAGAGTTGCCTTAGCCGGTACGGTTTCTGATGTGCTGGCTATTATTTTTGCTTTTTTTACTAACAAAATATTTGTCTTTGAATCCCCTGAGTGGAGAGCCAAGGTATTGGTTCCTGAGCTTGTAAAGTTTGGAATTTCCCGTGCGCTTACGCTGGTGCTTGGGATTTTGGCCCTTGTTTTGTTGGTGGATATATTGGGTTATCATGCAATGGTAATGCGTGTGTTGACAACAATTATAATAGTAATTATTGGGAACTATGTACTTAGCAAATGGCTGGTGTTTACGTCAAAAGGAGAGTCGAATGAATCGTAAATTAATATTTATAGTCTCGTTGGGTATTGTGGCATTTATTTTAGGTATAATTATAGGAAATAATCATTTTTTTGGAGGCCGGGAGGAAATATATCCAGAGGATTATATATCAGAAACCCCTGTACCTACACCAACTCTCCAGAACGAAGAGGAAGAGTATGATTACTATATCGGCGAAGCTCCAGGGTATGTCGAATCTGACGACCCAGTCTTTGAAGGGGATATAGAAAACCCTTGGCATCCTATCCACTTCCAGGATATCCGGCCTGCTCAGCCACTCCATCCTGGGGTACCTCATGGCTATGTTGCCCTACGGCATATCCGGTACTTAAATGACTATTTCTACAGCCGTTTTCCTTTTTCATATCAGGAAAAACGTGCTGCCGTTTGGATAATCGAGGAACTCCTTGCTATCGGTTATACCTGGGATAATATCCAGGTACAGGAGTTTGATTTTATGGGTTTGGAAATACCTCTAGAGAGTGCTGCAAGGTGGGACGGCTGGGTTATATACCACAATTACGATTATTTTCGGAACACATATACAAGCCAGAATGTTATCCTTACCGTACCCGGGCGCAGTGACCAGGTGATAGTCGTTGGGGCACACTATGACACGGTGCTGTATCCCGGTGCCAGTGATAATGCCTCAGGGACGGCGTTACTGTTGGAAAGTGCCCAGCGTATGCGCTATGTGGATAATTATTACACCATCGTGTATATATTTTTTGGAGCGGAAGAAGTTGGGCTTTTTGGAGCTGAGTACTATGTAATGAATCTCACAGATGAAGAGCTTAATCAGATTTTATTTATGGTAAATGCTGATGTGCTATTCGAAGGGCCGTATTTTATCTTTGGGGGAGGATATGGAGAGCGGTGGCCAAGAGCCCCTCGTGCCAACAACATCACCCGTCTGTGGGATGAAATTGCCGATGAACTCAACGCTTACGATGGATTTGATATTATCTCCGACCCATATGCAATATTTTTATCCAGTGACCAACTGGTCTTCCTTGATGCTGGTCTTACGGTAATGATGTTGTATGGCACGGATTTTAGTGCTGATGGGTCGATGTATTTCAGGGTATTGCACTCATACAGGGATTGTTATCACTATATAAATGACAGATGGCCTTATAAAATTGGGGATGCAATGCGGACGTTTTCGATTTTTCTTGAAAGGGTTTTGCTGGCGGAGTACTAAGTTGGCATGAAGAACAGAGGTTAATGTATGGCAAATATTGTTCCTATGACAAAAGAGTATGCTCGCTTGATATCTCTTTGGAAATACGAAGGCAAATATTCCTTTTACAACCAAAGTGAAGGAAATATTGAGGGATATATGGATGGTACCCATTTTTCCTATACGAATGAAGATGGTAAGCTGATAGGTTATTTTTGTTTCGGCAAAGAGGCACGGATACCGACAGTTGAAGAAGATATTTATGATGATGATTTTTTAGATATAGGATTAGGTTTGAGACCAGATATGTGTGGTAGGCAAATAGGTTTAGCCTTCTTTAATGATGGCTTAGACTACGCACAAAGGGTGTTCAATACTAAAAAATTTCGATTATCTGTTGCTGTCTTTAATGAAAGAGCGATAAAGGTTTATATAAAAGCCGGTTTTTGTGTCACGCAGGAGGTCACTAACTCGTATTTCAAAAATAAGTTTTTTATTATGAATTGTATCCGTTAAAATTCTCATAAAAATGGGGCTGTTTCATTAAGCATTTTCATGAATATTTATGCGCTTGACAGACACCATGACGCCCGCGTCACCTAAAGAAATGTAACTCTTTGGTGCCGCGGGTTCGTGGTGTCTGTCCTTTACAGGACAGCCTCATTTTCCCATATTATGGTTTTGATTGGATAGCATGTTAGACTACCTTACTACATACGAAATCCCATTCTCACGCATCAGGGCCTGTACATTTTCAAAGGTTTCCATTATTGCCTGCTCATCCCTTAGTTCCCATGTGGCATCGGGGTAGTTTAGGTCGTCAAAGAGCTGTACCAGCTCATCAATGGTTATTTCGTCCTCACCGTGGTAGATTCTATTGTTTACCACCCTTATAGTCAGTATGGCAGATTCCTCGAATGCACCGTCTTCGCTTATTTCGTGATTGTTGGTGTCGTCAGATTCCTCTGGGTCATCATTTTGGATTATTGAATCATTGGTATAGCCGGTGCCGTTTCCGCCATTAGAGCCACCGCTTCCTCCACCAAATGGCAGGCCAAAACCGCCTCCGCCAAAACCAAGCCCTCCGCCAAATATGGCAAGGAGTGCCGCCACACAGCCTACCGCCACACAGTAGCCCAGCACCTTCCCATATGAACCTTTCTTTTTCTTTTTTTCTTTAGCCATTATTTTTCATCTCCTTTAAACCCTAATATCCAATTCAGCAACAATCAACTGATTAAACTGCCTTTGGATATGTATAGCACTGCTCACCAACCTATGGTCTGCTGCGAAAATACTTGCGCTGTCAAATCTAAACGCCACTACTACTATGCTACTTGCCATATCTTGAATTTTACTAGTCATTACAGTATTAAGCTCTAAAGCGGCGGCGTCTCTGGCGGCTGTGCTCCAGCATAAATCAATCCTGGTAACTTGAGCAGCTGACTCAACTAAAATCCATCGCATATCGTTGTCTGTTTCATTTGATATTATACTAATCATGATAATACCGGCATCCTCTTCCAAGCCTAACCGCAGAGCCTCGTAGCTTGCGCCTATGCCTCGTAAGATTTCCATTTCACTGGCATGTTCTGCCTTATATGCTTCTAAGTCTGCCTCAAGAATTGCAAACTCCGCTTCAAGAGCTTCCCTTGTTTCTTCATAAAAATCCCCCATGCGCCCTTCGCTTTGCACCAAAATAAAGAACAGCATAATTAATATTACATCTAGCAAGGGAGTTAGCTCAATTAGGATACTATTTTTTTTCATGGCTGTCCTCAGGTGATATGGAAGTTTCTAATTTATCAAGATAATCGTCAATGCCCCGGTTATTGCGCTCTATCCTTGGAGCCAGCATGGCGTCCAATACTTTGAAAAAGATGGCAAAAACCAGGCCCCACAGGGTGGATGTAAGGGCGACAAAGAAATTATGCTGCATATTGGCCATGTCCTGTACCATGGGTATCAAGGCGATAACCGTGCCCAAGATGCCTAAAAGTGGGAAAATCCCTGTTAGATTTGAATACATAGAGTAATACTTTTCAGAAGTTTCCCGCATTTTGCGCAAATCGATTTTGGTGCGCTTTATTTCTTCACGGGAAGGAGTGGGGATTTCTCCTTTATCCAGCATGTCGTCCGGGCGATACCCTTTTGTATGTATCGCGTTGTATACCTTGATGGAGTGAAACCGAACAAACAAAAAATACCCCAAAGTGCCGATGGCTGTAAGGATGATTATTAAATCATATCCAAACAGATTGTCTATTATTGGGGGGATTAGGTCTCTTAGGATATTCATATTTACCTCGCTCCATGGCATGGCCATTTTACGACAGAGCTTGTGTAAAATCTCTGTGTTATAGACAGTATATGCCATGTAATGTCCTACTGCAAGCCACGTTGTCATTGCGAGAAGCGTAGCGACGCGGCAATCCAGCATACCAACCTCTGGATTGCTTCGCTACGCTCGCAATGACAGGGCTTTGCTTACCGTACAATGGTCTTGCGCGATAAACAGGAAACAACTATAATAGCTGAAAAGTTTTGCCAGCGCAGTTTATTTTTTCTGTTTATTTTTCTAAGGAGGGTACTATGAGCAAACCGATACTCGATATCAATAAACTGGTTATCGCCATCATTCATGATGAGGATGCCTTTCACATTATGGATCTCTTGAGCGCAAAAGGCTTTAATGTCACAAAACTGGCCTCTACAGGGGGCTTTCTTCGGGCAGGGATGACCACCTTGATTTGCGGTGTCAACGAAACCCTAATCCCTGAACTTGTGGATGTTATCAAAAAGAAGTGTAAGAGCCGCAAGCAAATAACCTCTGTCAACGCAATGAATGTAAACGCCAATGAGAATTTTGCCCCCTATCCAGTGGAAGTAACTGTAGGCGGTGCTACCATTTTCATACTCAATGTTGAGGAATTTATGAAGGTTTAGCCCCATGGGTCAGCTTCAGAATCGACTATTTTCACATTCGAGTCATGCATATGTATTAGAGGGGGAGGCTGCCGAAAGACTGGCTCTGGCTCGGGAATATGCCAAGGGACTCAATTGCCTTGATAATAATGGCCCCAGGGATGCCTGTGGACATTGTCTAAGTTGCCGTGTCTTTGAGAGCGGCAATCATCCAGATATTTTCTTTGTAACGGGCACAAAGGCTACCGGTATTGGTGTAGAAGATGTACGGAGCCAAATCGTGGAGGAAATGACTACCTCGCCTTTTAAATATAGGTATAAAATTTTTTTTATTGATAAAGCAGAAACTCTTACCCCTGCGGCGCAGAACGCTTTGCTCAAGACCATTGAGGAGCCTGCGGCCTATGGGGTATTTTTATTTCTCGCAGCCCATGTGCATACTTTGTTGCCCACTGTGTTATCACGATGTGTGACTATTAAACTTGGAGAAAAGCTGGTAACATCGGAACATGAGGCCCTTGCGGAAGAAATCGCGGGAAGCATCCCAGGCAAGGATATCTTGGAAACCATGGCACTATATAAACGATTTGAACCCTATAAAGAATCCCGGGAATCTATGGGACAATTATTGGATATGCTATACTTGTCATATGGAAAGCGAATAAGCAAGGCTGGTGAAAGGAATGAGACCCCTGAGAAGTTATGGTTTGACAGCATTGACACAGTGCGGCATACAAAGCAAGTACTGACCCAAAACGGGAATTTCCAGCTGGCGGTTGAATTGATGTTATTGAAATTAAGCGGAGCGAAGGAGAAATTATGATTATAGTAGGCGTACGTTTCAAAAGTGCAGGGCGGATTTATTATTTCGACCCAGATGGGTTGGAAATCCCCCAGGATACAGCCGTAATTGTCGAAACAATAAGAGGTGCCGAATACGGCATTATTGCACTATCCAACCGGGAAGCCAATGTCAGCAATTTAAATCAACCCATTCGGAAGGTATTAAGAATCGCTACACCAGCGGATGATGAGCAAGAAGAGAATAATCGAAAAAAAGAAGCAGAGGCTAGGGCAATCTGCTTAGATAAAATCCGGGATCATAAATTAGACATGCATCTGGTAGATGTGGAGCTGAGCTTTGATTTAAGTAAAATTATTTTTTATTTCACAGCCGATGGGCGGGTGGACTTCCGGGAGTTGGTCAAGGATTTGGCCGCTACTTTCCGTATGAGAATCGAACTCAAGCAGATTGGAGTACGAGACGAGGCCAAATCCCTAAGCGGTATCGGGATTTGCGGCCGGGGTATATGCTGCGCCACATTTTTGGACGAATTCCAGCCTGTGTCTATAAAAATGGCAAAGGACCAAGGCCTAAGCCTTAATCCCACCAAGATTTCCGGACTATGCGGACGCCTGATGTGCTGCCTCAAATATGAGGAGTCCACATACAACGAGCTAAGTAAGGGAATGCCCGGCCAAGGTGACTTGGTACGTACCCCGGACGGTGACGGCGATGTACTGAGTGTGAATGTCCTGCGCCAAACGGCAAAGGTCTCTGTGAAAAAGAAACCTAATGAAGACTCGGTAACATCGACATATACAATGGAGCAAATGGAAATCCTAGAAAGACGACAGCACTGCGACCGCGGGTGTAAGTGTGGGTCTTGTAAAGGTAGGCATTGAGAAAACAAAATCACCGATACCCATCCCGGCTATTGGCCATAAACCCAAACAACGCGCCGCATATTCCTCCTGCTATATGGCTCATGTAGGCGATATTACTGCTGCCATCCATTGTTGCGAAGGACATTACTTCCTGACCGAGGTAGATTACTACCGCCAGTATTAAAGTCAAAGGTATCCGGCCTTTTTGCATATTGGCAAAGGAGCTTAGCAAAATCAGCATAAATACTATGCCACTGGCTCCCAGTTTGGAATATGGAGACATGATTATCCATAGCACACCCGTTACAAAAGCTGTTATCACCATAATGATTATTATCAATTTCGGGCCGTACTTTTCTTCAAGCATAGGGCCTACCAGTAGGATAATAATAAAATTACTAAGAAAATGAGTAAGATCCGCATGGCCTATTGCATGGGTAAATATCCGCAGATACGCAAGTGGGTCTGTCCAGGAGCTGCGGTAGACCATGAAAAGCAGCCGGTCAGATGCACCATCAGTAAAATGGGCCAGAATCAATGTCCCTGCGGAGATTAGCGCAAAGGTCAGAGTTACCGGGGCGTTGTAATGGATACGTTTAAGGGGGTTCATGTCACTGCTCCTCTTCCAGTTTTGTCATTTTGGATAAAGCCGCTCTTGTCCAGTTTTATCACATTTGCCAAAGGTTCTATCGCTATTCCAATATAAGCTGATTGTCGTTTGCAAAAGTCGGCGGCGGCCTTAGACCTAAGTGGGAGTACCCCAACCGGGTTACGATTCTACCTCGTGGTGTGCGCTGTATAAAGCCCAACTGAAGCAAGTAAGGCTCAGCTACATCTTCCAATGTACCAGCCTCCTCATCTATGCTGGCGGCTAATGTATCCAAGCCCACAGGCCCTCCGCCGAATTTATCTATAATGGCTCTTAGGATTTTCATATCAACGGCATCCAGACCCATTGGGTCTATATCCAGCCTGTCCAAAGAGTCTTTGGCCACTTCCTGGGTAATATTGCCATCGTAGCGCACTTGGGCAAAGTCCCGGACTCGTTTCAAAAGCCTGTTGGCGATTCTCGGGGTCCCCCGTGCCCGGCGGGCTATCTCTTCTGCGCCCTTCGGGGTCATACCCACATCAAGAACCTTTGCTGAGCGGGTTATTATTGTTACCAATTCTTCGACCTTATATGGTTCCAGATGATGCACTACCCCAAAGCGATCGCGTAAAGGTGCGGTCAAAAGACCTATACGGGTTGTTGCGCCTACCAAGGTAAACTTGGGCAAATCCAGCCGGATACTTCTTGCGCCGGGGCCTTTGCCTATTATTATGTCCAGAACAAAGTCTTCCATTGCAGGGTAGAGGATTTCTTCAATGTTTCGATTAAGACGGTGGATTTCGTCTATGAATAGGAAGTCTCCTTCGCTTAGGTCGTTGAGTATTGCTGCCATGTCACCAGGGCGTTCTATTGCGGGGCCGGCGGTTATTTTTAGTTTTGCCCCCATTGATGCAGCAATTATACCAGACAAAGTGGTCTTCCCAAGGCCGGGTTGGCCGTATAGCAAGACATGATCCAGAGCTTCCCCTCGGTTAAGAGCGGCTTGGACGAAGACTTTCATATTTTCTTTGATTTTCTCCTGGCCAAAATACTCCTCAAAGCGGGTTGGACGGAGTTTAAGCTCGATATCTTCATCTTCTTCCCGGCTGTAACCGGTGGTATTAAGTCTTCCTTCGGTCATGACTACCCCTTATGTCATTGCGAGCAAAGCGCAGCAATCCAGCGGCTAGATTGCTTCGTCGCTTCGCTCCAGGCTGTCCCAAAACTCCTCTTCCCCGTCATTGCGAGGAACGAAGTGACGAAGCAATCCAGTGTATCCAAGGCTCTGGATTGCTTCGGCTTCGCCTCGCAATGACGACGGTAGGGTTTTGGGGCAAGCTGGCTCCTCGCAATGACGTGCGTTTATGGTTACAGAATTTTATTTTGCTAATTTTTTAAGCGCAAGGCGTATTACCGTATCGGCGGTCATGCCGTCCTCGGCTACCTCCAGCACTGCCTGCATTGCCTCGGTACGTCCATAGCCCAGTGCAAGCAGTGCGTCCATTGCGTCTTGCTTTTCGCTTCTGACACTGCCCAGGCCTGTAAAGGATTGGGCCTCCTGGCCGTTTTCCCAGGAATCCGTTGTTTTGATTTTATCTCGTAGCTCAAGTAATACCCGCTGAGCAGTTTTTTTGCCTACACCGGGGGCTTTACTAAGTGCCGCCGCGTCATCGGCTACTATGGATATTACTACTTGGGAAGGTGAAAGGGTAGACAGAATCCCACTGGCCACCTTGGGGCCGATACCAGAAACAGAAATCAGCAATGTAAAGAGTCGTATCTCCTCCTGAGTCAAAAACCCATGAAGAGACTGGCCACTTTCCCCGATTTGATGATAGGTAAATAGCTGGACTTCCCCACCACGAGGAGGTAAGCGGCTAAGAGTGGATGTGGATACGTGAATTAAATAGCCCACACCTGATGCGTCAACTACAACAGCTTGATCTTGGACATACGCAATAGGGCCTTTTATATATGCAATCATGGACGTCTCGCCGGCGGCTCCAGAACCGTAAGTCTCGGCCTGGCCTGTATTCCAGCGGCCCTTGCCACATTGAGCATATACTCCCCTACCCCGGCAAAGAACCCGGCGCGTATTACATACTCAACTCCGGCTTCAAGGCGGATTTTTATCAGGGCGTTAAGGCCCTCTCCACCGTCATCGTCTTGGGCAAGTTCATTGCCCTCGGCATCCAGTAGCCATAGGAAAGGATCTGTAGCACCCACTGCCCCTGATGTATAGATAACCCAATATCCTGTTTCATCAGGAGTGAAAACAAACTCCGCCTCTTCCACTACCCGGCGTATGCCATTGCCATTGAATATATAAGTGGGAGATACAAGAAGCACAGGGTTTAGTATATCCCAACTCACCCATGCTTCGATGTGATACTCCACATCGGCGGCCAGGTGCAAGGTTATCATGCCGGATTCCCATTCATCAATCCAGAAGCTGTCGGAAGTATCGGATATCGCAAGCTCCCGCCAGCTACGCCAATATTGAATGTCATCCCATTCTCCCGAAATATGAAATGTCCAAGAGCCTGTAGCATCCGGGGAAAATATAAATCCATTGTGCTCTTCTAAGGAAAAGCTTCCCCCTTCTGAAGGCATACTGGTAACCCAATCCCATTCATCCCATTCCGGCTCCCAGTCGATTATAGGCAGCCCGATATAGGGCATAATCGTTAGGTCAAAGCGATTGCCTTCATACCATTCATTGTTTGCCCATATTACATATTCCACGCCTTCAGCCAGGTACAATGCCATATGGCTGTCCCACCATGCTCCTGCCTCCTGGAACGAGAGAAAGCTACCGTAATTATCCGTTACTAGTATCCATGCCCATTCTGTAACATTGGTCATGGCAAAACTCCACAGTCCTGTTTCATCCGGTGTAAAGGAGAAATGGGTCATTTCCGTTACCATGCTTGCGCTACCTGTAGGGTCAAGTTCGGTTCTTTCCCCGTCCAAGTCAACAGCAAATCCCCACTGGGCAAGCATCTCCCAGTCAATCCACGCTTCGAAAGAATCTGTAGGGGATACGGTCAAAACATAGCCTGCACCCCAGCCGCCAGTGCCGTTTATAATATACTCTTCTCCCGCTGTAAGCTGTATCGTTGCGTTAAACTCTGGGCCAAAAGTATCCAAAGGAAAGGCGACAAAATTATCCCTGTTATCTGTGATATACAGCTCCACAGAAAGGCCATATCTCGTAGCATGAATCTCCCACAATCCAGTTTCATCAGGGGTAAAGGAATAGAAAATATCACCCGTTCCTCGCATTACACCGCCACTGCCTGGTATTTGAGTAAGCTCAGGCCTGGTCCAGCCTGGGGGCTCAAATTCCTCGGACATAAAAACTATAAGATTATATATACCCCTGGTTCCCCGTTCAAACCCTGCACGTATCACATAAGGCGCGCCTTCCACCAGGTGCAACTTGACAACAGCATTGTCGCCTCTATCCCAGCCCAGCTCATGGCCGTAATGATTGATTACCGCAATCTCCGGTGCGGAGTCCTCTCCCTGGTCACTAGTCGCAAAGGTCCAATAGCCTGTTGCGTTGGGAGTAAAGGAAAAAAATGTTTCCCGAGTAATTGTTATGCTGACATAGTTTAGGGTCTCGGCAGATTCCTCTGCCACGTCATCGGCGTATGTAACCACCGGAATAAAAGTCAATAGTGCCACTGCGCAAATAAGGGTTGTAATATACCTAGCATACCGTTTCATTTTGCACTTCCCTTCGGGTGTATTTTTATAGGTATAATAACATAAAATCAAAAGCCCGACCTAGGTGAAATCCCAGGTCGGACTTTAATTTTGTCTTTTGTATTTACTAATCACCGTGCGGCCAGTAACTCGTATGGGTTAACCGGCACTTCCTCGTGAGTTAGATGCAAGTTTACATGTGGGCCATGCATGGTGCCGAAAATCGACGGCTCTCCTACCGTGCCCAATAACTGCCCTGCTCGTACTACTTCTCCTACCTGCACAAGTTTATCATCTGCAAGCTGGCCATAGGTGGCTATCCAGCCGTTGCCATGGTCAACTTTTACATAATTGCCCCTTACCACGTTGCTGCCAATTGCCAGTACCCGGCCATTAGCGGCCGACTGTACATGGGCACCCTCTTCCGCATAGATACGCAGATTATCATTGGTTCGGAACTGCACCAGTGTCGGGTCGTAAATCAGCGCGTCCATGCTAAAGGCCATCGCAATATCCCCATCAACGGGCCATAGCAGCTCATCTCCAACAGCAAAGGGCTCGAAGGCCGCCGGAGGTACTGGAGTTGGAGTTGCCTCAGCCTCAGCCGCCGGGGGTGGAGTTGGGGTTGCGGGCTCTAAGGGCTCGTCCTGAACTGATGGGGGTACCGGCGGAGTACGAGGCTCCGGTGTTGGAAGGGCTGGGGGAGTTGGCTCGGGAGTCTGCCGGGGTCTAAACCAGGCTTCTTCGTCTATATGAGCCCGGAACGGTTCCACTTGGTATGCCCCTACTTCTGCTGCTTCCTCTTCATAATCCTCAGCCTGGAAACCGGGTTGACCAAAGTTAGCAATGGTTATTACCAAGGCCAAAATGGCAACGGCCCCCAGGCATGAATACAGTGCGACGAAAAACCCCTTTTTGCGGAAGAGATTACCTTCCGTATCAGAGCTAGTGTTTTTCATTCGCTCACCTCCTGTGGTTTAGTATGTTGCAATACCTAAGTATTACCGACAGGTAGGTGGTTTAAACAATGGTAAATTGGAAAAGGTTGGAGGCTACCACTCGACTTGCATACTACCCCTTTCAATTATCCCATTATCCCCCACATAGAATACCGGTATCCCATGGTCATCCCGGCCTACCAGCTCCCGTATAATCTGCTGTCCATGCATCGCCTCGGGGATGGTTCTATGGATTTCTACTACCATATATTCCGTTTCTGATTGTGGATTGAAGACCGACTCGATTTCATTCATTTCAAGAACCGTACTATTTAGCAACTGACCCTCGGCGTTCATTTCCAACACCACAACTTTCTCCGGCGGGAACATAGCGGTATGATTTACCCTTACGGATATACTATGAGTGGTTTGGACACCGTTTTCCGTTATAGTAATCTCCTCTGTCATGGTCTGGCTCATTACACTGCCTTCGCTCGTCACTCCTCCATGGACTGAAAACCCTCCACCCCTGTCTTCTAGGAAAACTATGCCATCTGCTGTTTGAAATACAAGATTAGTAAATACTGTGGATTGAGCCTGTGAACCAGTTACAACATAAATCGTCCCTTCGATTTCTACACCTACGGAGTTATCTCCAAAATGGGTATGCATCCCACTGCTGCGGATACCTCTTCCCATATGGGCCATATGGCCCATATGACCACTGTATACATCTTCAATCTGGGCCACAAAAAAGGGTATCCCCTCTATCCCAGGGAAAATAAACTGCTGTGCATCTTCACACCAGTCGGCATCCAGCCGCCCAGGCTGAAAAAGCGCGCTCAAATCCACCTGCCCCCGCCAATTCATAGTAATCGGACCTGTATCCTCTCTGGGTAATTCCAAATGCTCTGTTGTAAGAAAAACCCCGATTAACCGCCGCTCCTCCTGGCCGGCCACATCTGCCTGGGCCAAATATTGACCCGATACGGTCAAAAGTATAGAAAGAGCCAGAGAAAATATCACACCCGCTATAATCCAATTATAGCGATTTCGATTGAGAGTGACGGTTTTTGTCACTCTCAATTGAAACGCTTTCCGAAGCCATAGTAATTTCAATCCCGCATTTTGGATTGAAATTACTATATCTCGTTTTCTTTTTTCATTCATCTTGATTGCCCTCCAATTCCACAAGAAAACCATTTTGCCGCCCCCCGCCCCAGGCAGGGGTTGGTGTTTCACTTAGTTTTCCATCAAACTTTAATATATCCCCAACATCGCATTTCAAATGCCAGCAGATTTTATTAATCGTACTAAACCGCACGCCCTTGGCCTTTCCGCTGCGCAAAATCGATAGATTGGCTTCGGTTATATCCACCAAGGCGCAGAGCTCTTTTGAGGTCATCTCCCGGGTCTTTAGCACTTCTTCCAAATATACTCGTATCGCCATGATTAAATAAACCCTTCGTTTTCATCCTTGAGTTGTTTATTTGCCGCGATATAGCGGGTAAGAAGCAAAGCACCTAGCACAAACAACACCGCCGTCACAGGCAACACAAGATTACCGTGAATATCCTTAAGCTGCCCAATCAAAAAGAACTGAATCACATGAAACCCAGCCGAGGAAAACATTGTAACCCCAAGCACTACCTTACATACCCGCGCCACTGATTCAGCGGCGAAAGTGGTCTCCTCACTATACGGGTCGCCGCGAAAAGCCTTAAGCAGCCGAAGGGCAGCAAAGCATACCCCGATATTGAGCCCATAGGGCAGAACCCCCACTATATGCCTAAGAGTGATAAATACATAAGTAATCCCCAACAGATGCTCATTGCCCATATTCCCGACTCGCAAAGCCTCGAAGTCAGTCAGCATTTGCTGTAGGCCAACCCCAAACACCGCAATCACAAATATTCCGCTAAGAAAATAGAGGCCAAAACCCATCCACCGCCCCAACTTTGATACATCCGTGGTGCCCAGATATCTCATAAATTTAAGGACTACATAGGCCAGCATAAAGCTATGAAGCGTACCCCCAATGACGGCATTTTGAAATCTGGTATCACCAATAATCCACGACAACCGCCCTGGATTAATCAGATAAAACATAGCCCACATCATAAGCATAGCGAAAATAAATATAAGGGAATCTTCAAACTTCCTATCCTTTTTAAAAGACCATATATACATCGGGACTCCAAGAAGCCCGAAATATAAGAGCAAGGCAAAGACATTCCCCACCCTACCCAAAAGAGATAAGACCCTGAGTCCAAGGCCGATTTGGGCATATGGGAATGATAATATATAAAGAAGAACATCCCCAGAGGACAGTGGGCTTACAACAAAAATGATACATACCACCGCTAAAGCCACCAGTAGAAAAATGGAGGTTTTCTCGCCATGGGAAAAGGGTTGCTTGGTATGCTCCACTACATATCACCTCGAATTATTGTTTTGCGATAATCATACTCATATAATTATCGTTTGTCAATAATTCGCCAGAAATACTGCACAAAAAACCCCGTATGGCACCATATGGATTTTTTTGCATTTTTGCCAATCCCTTATGAAGGGAAGAACCTCTTGCATGTCCTATTATTTACATGTATCATCGACGTGGATTGGGACATAAGTCCCACAAATCAAAGGAGGTAACATATGAAGAAAAAAGCACTGTTCTTCCTGATGGTGGCATTGCTGGTACTATCCCTCGGGGTAGTTGCCTATGCAGACACTCCCGATGGAGATACCACCATCACCATTTTCCACACCAACGACACCCATGGTCGTTTCGAGCCTAGTGGTAGCGTAATCGGTATCGACACAGTTGCGTCTATCGTAGCCGCGACAGAGAACGCCTTATTCGTTGACGCAGGGGATACCATCCACGGTATGCCTTTTGTCAACATTGACCGGGGAATCAATGCTGTAGAGCTTCTTAGCCTTGCAGGCCTTGACCTTATGTCTCCTGGTAATCACGAGTTCAACTTTGGCCTTGACCGCTTGCTTGAGCTTGAAGCACTGGCTGGCTTTGGCATGATTTCCGCCAATGTTTTCTGGCGTGATGACAGCTCACTTGTATTTGACGCTTATGTTATTATCGAAGTGGACGGTGTTACCCTGGGCTTCTTTGGCCTAATCACCACCGCCGCTTATACCACCACTCATCCTAACAACATAGTTGATGTATACTTCGGAAACCCGATTCCTGCAGCTCAAGCTGCGGTTGCTGCCCTTCAAGCCCATGAAGTAGATGTCATCATCGCTATTACTCATGTGGGTCTTGACGGCGCAAACAATACCCCGGCTATTGCCCGGGCAGTACCGGAGATTGATCTTATAATTGATGGACATAGCCATGACCTGGGTTCCCAAACGGTTAATGGCGTGGTTATTGCACAAGCCGGTCAACATGGTCAACATCTTGGCCGTGTGGATATAACAGTAAGTGAAGATGGAGAAGTTACCCTGGAAGCATCTGTTATAGACCATGAATACGCAAGAGAAAACTTTGGCCCAGCCCCAGCAGTAACAGCTGCAATGGAAGCAATGAACGCTCAACTTGCAGAAGCAATGGGCGTAGTTGTAGCATACAGCCCTGTAGACCTTGTAGGAGAAAGAGAGCTCATCCGCACACAGGAAATGCCCTTGGGCAACCTTGTAGCAGAATCCATGGCATGGGTTTCCGATGCTCAGCTTGCCCTTATGAATAGCGGCGGTATCCGTGATTGTTTTGATGCAGG
>Ga0123355_10004757_pt1 | contig 19752 bp, 19 predicted proteins | sample TergutEmb28metaG_3_FD_89872 | JGI IMG/M metagenome (GOLD analysis project Ga0123355, IMG submission 89872) | Embiratermes neotenicus P1 segment gut microbial communities from Petit-Saut dam, French Guiana - Emb289 P1 | ecosystem: Host-associated > Arthropoda: Insects > Digestive system > Gut ...
ACCATTGAACTTTGGATATAGGTGTTTTGGGTTATATCGGTATAGTTTGACCTAAGGAACACTCTCCCGAAGTCTGGCACATTCCTCCTGGGACACCCTGTATATATATATATATATATATATGCAGCATGAACTATATAAATTTGCTAAACATTCTAGTAGTACAGTAATTACAGAATTACTGAAAAAAAAAAAGGCATTCCAATATGGTATACCATGTATGTTTTATTAAATGATGGCTTGAATAAGAGGTTTCAGGTTATACTCAGATAGTGCCAATGCAACAAGATATATATTACACTTACAATGGTATCAGAACTATACCCTGATTTTCATTTGGTAGAATCTATCATGGGCTTGTTAAAACTGTCTGTTTTAAAATACTCGTGTACTGGGCATGTTGACAGTCAATGGTCACTGTCAAATCCGCAGTGCGCTTGAATATTTTTAGATGATGAGTACAATGTTAAAATATAATTTTAAGCCATTAAAAACTTGTAAGAAAGCATATGTTTTATCATTTATCAACCTTTCTGTCCTCCCACAACCACTCCTGTTGTATCTGCTTGCTTATCATTTTCAGTAAATTGCTCGCTCGCTCGCTCTCTCTCTCTCTCCCTCCCTCCCTCCCTCCCTCCAATATTTCCATTTGTGATGCTTTCTGAAAAAAGCTGTACTTGAGATTCTTACAGCAGTGTTGCAGAGGATTCACCACATTCTACAAAGCTGTTTTTTCCCTATTTCAGCACACTAATACTCTAAAAGTTGTACATTTTGAGGGCATGAACTGAGCATGCACACATTTACCATCATCTTCCACAAATGAGACAAAATTGTTGCCTCTTTACCTACTTTTGTGTCACCACAAAGTATTTCACCTGCTTCACGTGATTACTGTGTTCTGCTTTACTACCAGTCTCTTTCTTCTGTGTGTATACCTGTGCAGGGGTGAAGAGCAACACTATGATCCTGCTGCCTGCACAGCATGATCAACACTTCCTTTTTTGAAAAAGGTATCAAAATTTGTTGTGCTACTATTATCATTTCCAGCATCAATTTTGGTACCTGTATTTTTTTAATTAGCACCCTGTATAGTTTAAAAATGTTCTGAGTAACTACTACTGCAGTCAGATTCATCCTTGAGTTGGTACTTGACCTTTTCTGACATTTCAAATTTTTGCAATTTACTGTTATTTAATTTTGTATCAAGAAAACAGTACACATTATTATTTAATCCAATTAATGACAAAATAGCTGGTTCATAAAATAGCCCACAATGTACACATTTGAAAATCTGCTTGCCATAGCCTATTCAAATACTGGTTTTATGCATGGCATTTTACTTGTATTTATACTTATTACGTTAGACACACACTTACCTAAAGACAGGGCACCTCCTCCACAAATAACCTTTCAATAATTAGTATAAATCTTCAACAAACAGGTCACAACTTGTGTTAAAACTGTAATCCTCCTCTATGGAACAGAGGTAGGGAAAAATGGCATTTAAGATGGCTGTGGGCATTACCAACCACACAAAAGTAAAATTTCTTTAGATCAAGTACATGGGCTTCCAGAGTCCCATCTGGCTTAGTACACCAGCTCATTCTTATGTAGTCCACATAGCAGTAATAAAATTCCATGGCAAACACAAGTAGTCAGACAGCAATACCAACCACAGCAAAGTAACTTTTCCTGGGATCCAAAAAGATGCTCAAAGAACCATCAGACTCCAAACAGCAATCACACTTCCTATAGTCTACAAAGCAGTAATACACCCAACTGTACACCTACATAAGTACTTGCTGCAGTACAGAGTTCAAAAATTAAAACTGCTTTTGTTCTTCAAACAAGAAAACTACATTTGTCTTCTGTTCCACAAAAATTAACTCCAAGTTCTAGTGTGACATGAAGTGCAGTAACATTCTTCACACACTACATAAAAAATTCTTTAAACACAAATTTCCAAACATATGCAAGTTAGGTTGTCATTTCTCCTTTTATGTTAAAAAGGTTCCAGATAATCTTCAGCTGCAACTGACTGACCTGCAGAATGACTACCAGCCTGTCCGTGAAAGGTGTATATTTTTTTGCAATTGTTCAGCAAATCTAAGATATAATAAAAATGTTTTATTAAGTTTTGCATGTACTTAAACTTTTCTAGGAATAAGATTGGGAGGGGGAGGGAAACAGCATATAGAGTGCACTGATACAGTTCAGGTGGGGGGCATGGTTCTCTCTTGTGCACATGGTAATGAACCTTCAAGTTCCCTAAAATGCAGGGAATTTCTGGACTATAAATTGTTAGCTTCTCAGGGAAATTGTAAAACTGAAGGCAGTTGGAACCATTTCTACGGACTGTTAGCTTCTCACAGAAATTGTAAAACTAAAGGCAGTTTGAACCAATCCAATTTAGGACCTTAACACACACACTACAACCTCAACATTTGTGAAGGTAAAACTGCCCCTTTGTGAAGGTAAAACTGTCCCTATGCCAGCCACAGAGGCATACTTCAAGTAGCTGTATGGCTTCACACATTCCTAACCTCTGCACTACATGGAGGAAAGTAGTTGGCTTCATACCCTAGTTGCTTTACCCACAGGAAAATGGCCCATTACCATGGCCTAGTGGGTCCCACAGTAAGCCTGGACACTTTGCAGAAGAGACCCCCCCTCCCAACAGGAATTCAGCAATTCATTTGTCCAGCTTGTAGCCTAGTCATGAGCCTTCACTAATTCAGATAGTTAACTCCAACAATGTATGCCATGTACTGTAAAATTTGTCAACTGTAAGCAGTACAATCTGTTGTATGTAAAGTGCTGCAAATTAATCATGTGATCTCATTACCCACTTTAATTTTGAAAATACTTTAACACTGGCACAATATGACCTACCAATTCAGCAACTGCAACTTCTGATTTGAATAAACAATCACTTCTGTGAAAAGCGTGTGCCATAAGAACACATTCTTAGAGGGGCATCAAAATCAAAACTGAAAAATACATTGAGAGCTGTCACAAGGTATTCCACAAATTGTGAAAATTGTTCACACAGAACTAATGTTTAACACCTCAAAGGCTTGGGTGTGTTCATCCAGCACACATTATCACACCAGCCTCTTATCAGGTGGTCAGTCTTTCAAGAGTCCCATTGAAGCCTGCACCACACAGGTAAGATTCCCTTGGAAAGATGCATCTCTCAATTTGTATTTGCTATTCTGGATGTTTCCCATAAAACATGTAAATTTTATCCATCAAAGGTGGAGAAAGATCATTGGTTGGTGCACCCATGCATGCACATTACATGCAAGCTTACCTGCTGCTTCTGACGCACAGAATATGATCATATACCACCAAATGGGGAAAAGAAGAAAACCCCCCCCAAGTAAATGGTATGCAGGTATGGATTTGGAAGAATACCATTTCAGCCAATTACAGACTAACCAATTACACCTAGCAAGACAGAAAACCATGTCAATCTCAGGCCAAGATCCTATCTGAAGTTCAGACAGCTGTCACAATGGAAGCATGCACACGCGCGGGACAAGCAAAAGAGAAAAGAGCTGATGACTGAGTAATCAGAATTACACACAGGTATGTATTAAAATAAACACACGGTATGTAAGACAGAAACTTTATTACCAGATATCCATGGAAGTCATGGTGACTGGTTCCAACAAATAATATGAATTGTGTATGGCACTTTCTCAAGGGTAGGCCACCCAACAACTTGTTGAAACTGGTGTTGCCTTTGGTTAAAATACAGAACTATATTGTGGTGAGGAGAATATGGCAAAGCTGGTGGCTCAATGTAAGGGCCTCCAGGTCTTTCAGATGTACACTAACTCTGTTTCTCCTATAACTTTTACAATATAACTAATGACATGCCACACTTAATAATGAACTGGTAAAATACAAAATACAATCTTTGTTTATAAGGATATAAAATATATAATTTAAATTATATAACATCTTTTATAACTTTTGGGTTTTTCCACTGCTGTAATTTGTTGATTGCAGATGGCTGGCCATAAAATTTTACGAAAATTTCTTCTACTTTTCATATGCATCACATAAAGTTGTGCAACAGTGAAGAGAGATTATCTCACACACGACAGATAAGTGAACTTCAGGTAACCAGAATCAGCAAAATTGCTTTTGGGATGTTGTGTGCATGCACGCGTATGTGACTTCTGCCACGTTTCATTTTCGTGACATGCAATCACTTAATACACAGCACCATCACAAGTATTTCACAGATACCAAATGACAATTAGCTGTAAGGTGGCTGCAGGTTCACTACATATACATTGGACATAAACAAATGTTTGTTTAGTATATTCTGAACTGTCAATTTACATGGAATTACAGCAGTCATGGTTTGAATTTCTTTTTTAATTTACACAAAATACTAGCCATAATGAAAAACAATATCAAAACAGGAACTAAATTCACATAAGCACACTTTACTGTGGTGACATACAACACATATAATACAAATTTCAAATACTGAACATCACAAAGTCTACAAAGTAGACATACATGGAAACATTCACGTTCTAAAATTTAAAAAGGGTGGGATGGAAATCCTTTGTAATACTTTTAAATTATTACAATTCTTACAGCATCAGACAAATGCCTATCATTATGAGTCATGAAGTATCAAAGGCAGTCCTGGAACCACTCAGTACGAAGGACAGTCCTCCATGGAAGGCACTGATCGTAGATACCCTAAATTTTAGTTAACTATAATTAGAATTCAACTCGCATATCTCCAATCACTAATTTGTGAACTCATCACATTAGGAGCTACCACTCTGGATTTTCCAGTAGTAAAAGCAGTTACCCCAACTGAAAATAATTTGATAAAAAAATTATGAAGTTTTCCTTGTGCTTCACAAATTACCACATCATGTAGATATTTGGCACAGTGAAGGTAGCGCCACACAGTACTTAATTTTCAGATGGGGGTAATTGATAAGCTTCATGCCTGGCTACTTTGTCCTTGGGGAAAGAACCTCTTAATACCAAATGGGTGGACCATAAGCCTGTAGAGCCTTAATGGAGAAACTTTCTTTCTGCTGCTGGGCAGCTAACACCAATCCCTTGGGTTGACCAGCAGTCACTATACTAAACTCGGGCATTCAAAACTGAAATCTGTGGGTCCCATGAGTAATCTGCCAGTCCCATCAGAAAAATTTTCAATTCTTCTGCATTTTCCACCACGTAAAACCCCTTCACTAAAGATACTGAGAAACAAAACTGTTTAGGACGACATGAAAAGACGCATATAAAACACAAGATAATCAACATGTACTGAAAGGTACATTCACAAATTTCACAGTTTATTCACACATTTTTTATACGTGACATTTTGGGAAAGTTTGTAATGGACGCTTTATTTTCTGACTTCTCCTCACGGCAGCCCACTTTTCCTGGCATCTGTAATGTCACTGTACTTGAATATGACACACATTCTTATACTGTGCATTAAGCAAGTGTTCAGAACTGGCCTGGGATGTACTGTAATGACATCACAGCACACGTGCAAGACCCCACTTAAAGAGAGGCCCAACTGCATCTTTAACCTTGCATTCGTCTTTTTATAACTCGTCTCTTACAGAAACTTCAACACCCACATGCTGTTATATCTGAAAATGTCAAAAGTTTGTGGACATAAAGTCACATCAGGCTTCCCTATGCATGTTATTTATCACACAGCACTGCATGCATTATGCAGGACTCAGCAGCAATGCAAGAGAGAAAGCTGTAAATTCAAAGCACAGTTAAAATATGACCAAAACAGATGGAGAAGACTGATGTGCACCACATTCATAATTTAGTAAACAGCAAGTGAAGTCCACCTGTCAGAAAAGCAATGGCTGACACTAGGACAAGTAGCGCATATTTAAAACACAAAATTAACTTATATCGGTTTGATTTTGTCTCTATGGCAGATTCTGCAACAGGCTTTCAGTAGTTAATTTCATTTGCATATTGGTCAGACCTCCAGAAGGGTTGAATGCAATGACATTTCTGATAACGTATCACATCTCATTTGGTAAGCTGAAATATGATCGCATAATAAGTTTCTAACAATTCTGTCTTCATCATAGTTCCACACACTTTCAAACCACAATTCAAATAACAAAAAAGCAAACCCAGTTTTAAGCAATTTCATAATTATTAGACTACTTACAATTACTCACAGTACTATCATCAGAAGACAGGACAGAGTAGTCAGTATAGTGTGTAGGTCACAGACTGGATGATACAGGGTTCAAACCCCAGCAGAGGCAAGAGATCCATGTCTTCTCCAAAACATCCAGACCCAGCCTGCTGTTCAGAGGGTGCTGGAGTTCTTTCTGAGGATTCCAGTGGCCAGGGGATGAAGCTTACAACTCATCTCAAGTCCCAAGGTTATAAACAAGCACAGCTGTACATCTACTCCCACTAAATACCTTCAAGGCATGGCCAGGTATTATCAACAACAGCAGTATCACACAGACAACTCTCACAGCTACGACCCAGACATCCCAGATTTCTTCTAGACTCTCAGTCAGAAATTTCATATTTCTTTTCTTGTGCTTGTCTTTCACACCGGCAAACAATTGTGTGTGCTCTATCATGTGCCTAACATACATTAGTATCAGCACAACTATCACACTTTTCAGATGATCAGTGTCCCATCAGCTGCTGGTCTCATTCAGAGACCACTTGAAAAATGACCTACCTTGATACAAAAATTCAATGCCTATATCCAACTCAACAAAATGCATGACATGCTGTAAAACTACATACAACAGAGATAAGTATGCTATAAAAATACAAAACAGAGGGGGTTAATGAGAACTTAAAATAAACACAAATTTACAACACATAGATAATAAAACATTCAATGCAAAAACACACAGCTCAGGTACTTAGGTTGGTCTGAACTTTTCATGGTTCATATTACACTGAAACTACAATTTGAGCAAAAACCTTTATCACAGCATATTGAGTTACTATGTACCTAAATTCAAAAGGCTGCCCATAGTGCAAGAGAATGATATGTAACAATGTGTCACAACATACAACATGTTCAAAGGACAGTGCATCATGATGAAAATAATGAAAGCAACCCGTAGCTGAGGTTAAATACCATACACCATATAGTCTATCATGAATGCCACACAAAATTAACTCATCCCTGCAGTGTAACTAACACTGCACCACAAACAGTAAAAGCATTGTTTGAACACCACCTTCTTAACATCCATCAACAAAGACATACTTTGGAAGCTGCAGATCTGATGGCTATACAATGTCACTGGATAACAGGCAAAGCATGTGCAATGTACTTAGCATACAAGAGGTAATATAGTTCGATCAATCAACACAGTGACAGTTGTGAAGCAATTATTTAGGAATGTTTTAATTTTATATTGATAATCTAAACACAAAAATCAAATAATACATAAAATAGAAGACTCTTTGGTTCAGATCTGGCAGTGTTCAATTAAACTTCCAGCATGTTCAAACAAGCTTATTATTTATTTATTACCAGTGGACATCATGATATACCACATAGACAAATGACACAGGTCAGTCTGGATTTTTATACAACACTTTACACAGACTTCCTTATATTCTAGGTCATACAGAGAACTGTTATCTTCTTGCACAGACATGCTCCATATGTTACATCTGATGATCTTTGTCCTCTGTGTCTAGAGGCATGAACTGTCACAAATCCTGCAGAAATCATTCATCCTCCAGAGATGCACAGCAAACGGCATGATGGGTGGCATTCCAATCCTCCAGCTAAAGCAAAAAAATAAGCAAAAAATTTTAACTCTTGAACATTAAGATGGGAATGCTTTAAAGCACCTGACTCATGCCACATGAAATAAAAACTAGTAGCAGACTGCATTCAATTCCTTACAAAACTGGCAGAGCACAACAGTAAAACAGCTATGTGTTGCATCACAGAGGAACACATGAAAAGGAAATCATCAGTATACATAATCTCTGAGAGGATTGCTAAGTTTACCTAACACACAGCATGAAAAGAAGATAAACATGTGGCACACACAATAGGGCTTCTCAGAAAAGAACTAGGAAATTAGCGGTATATGCTTAAACTGGAACCAGGTCAATGATGACCGACAAGAAACTGTCAATCAGAGGGGCAAATGCTAACAATGGGGTAATATTTGCAGTAATCCCTGAACACAGGGAAACACTCCAAGCAGAAAGGCAACTCTTCCCCTTGTCTGCACATAAAACAGAAAAAGGAAACTCCAACTGACTTTACTCCAACATTAGAAAGAAACCAGTGTTCACAAATAAAATCCAAATGGAAATCAGACTTTGTGCACCCTACACATGGGATCCCCATTCAGAAATACGTAGTACTGAAGGTTATGACAAGTGTCATCTCTCTGCAAGTAACCGTTTAAGAGCTACAAATTTTTGTTCAACTTTTTAAGAAGGAGAACTTGGGGGGGGGGCTATCATATTAGCACAGTGTGCAGAGAGATACACAGGGTCCCATAGCTCTTGCAGTCTATCAAAACACTGAAAATCTCCAAGATTATTACCAGAAAATAAGCAAGCAATTTAACTGTTGTCAAATGCACAACCTGAGACTAACAATTTTCACAGTAATGTTTAAAAAACACTTAGGAAGGAAGAGCATTAATGAAATCTATGACTAATACTTTATCTAAATTGTTATACCACTTAACCTTTTTGTGCATATAATTATAGCTCAATTTAAGTTTCATACAGAACAGGCATTGTAGTGAATACGGACAAAAATAAAATTCACTTGGCAAATTTGGTAGCTATAGGTTCAAATTCACTGCCATTAAATGTATGGACACAATATCCCCCCTTACATATCCACTGTACTCCCTTTGTGGAATGTTTTTCTTACTTGACATTCCGCACTGCAGTAGCATGTGACGAGACACCCAGAACATTTCACCTCTGCTGCTTTCTCACAAACTGCACACTGAATAACTTTCTCTCTCAGAGATGCCACCTGACAGAATACAAAATAAATGGTGATAGGATGGTTACATCAAAGACAACCAGGGAATTTCAATAATACATGTTAATACAAACGAATGTTTTCATAACCACATGGGCTCCCATCTATGAAACTGTGTGTGTGTGTGTGTGTGGGGGGGGGGGGAGATTTTGTTCCATTGACAATGCACAAAGTCAAGTCAGAAGTTCCAACAATAACACTATACAAGATTAAGTCAGAAAGTAAGTTTCCCTATTTTATTTCTGCGAAACTAACAATCCTTGCAACTTGTTACTTTGACACACACTGGTATGTGGATCCAGAACTGGTGGCAGGTATCAACAACAATGCAGCAAATTCAGTGCTGGCATAATGTCAGTTGTAAAATGGCAACCTTACTGAATGAGTTGACAAGAGGCAAGATGCACACTAATAACCCCATTCCTGTTGGCACAAACATGGAACCCATTAACACCCACAGACTAATGTGGTTGTCTATAGTGCAGACTTATTTGTCATCCAACAAGTGCAGCAATGGTGCTGCAACTGCAGATGTCTGGGCAAGTGAAATGAAGACAAAAGTGGCCATCAATCAACACGAACATGTTTGTCACTGACACCAAAAGAATGGTGCAGGTGGTGTGGCATTCAACCCCTCACACAAGTGTCTGGGACAATGTCCAGAAATGTTTCAACTACCACAAAGTGTGCAACAAACGGGTGCCAAAACAACTATCCAACAGAAAATGATGGATGACCATCCCACTGACCAACCTCAAACATTACAAATGTAAGGGCAATAACAATGTGCAATGCACTGTCACCAGAGATTAGATGCAGGTGCACCACTACAGCCTGAAAACAAGGTGAAACCATCATACTATTGTCACAGAATAACATGCAACCTGCACCACATCATGAGCATGGGTGCCCTGTAAATATCTCATGGTTCCTCAAATCCCAGACTCTCTATAGTAAAATTCCTTCAGTCCATTAGGTAACAAACTTCGTTTTTTAGAACATTTCTTGTTCATTAAGCCAACATACTCAATAATGAATCACTGCAAATAGTACCAACCTAATCAGAATAATGAATCACTGCAGATAGTACAAATGAGATTCTTCTACAGCTTCACAGGTCCTCCCAAACTTCCACTCCCCCCTTCTATTTACAGGCTCTTTTGGGTTCCTGTCACAGCTCAGGCACTACACAAGTACAATCAGAAACACTAGAACATTAGCCCTGATACGTAACATTTCCCACAACAGCTCACACATATAAGTACATATAACTTCAAGATTATATTCTTACATTTCATTGGGTTCCTGTCACAGCTCAGGCACTACACAAGTACAGATACACTAGAACATTAGCTCTGATACATAACTTTTCCCACAACAGCTCACACCTATAAGTACATATAACTTCAGACACTAGGCACTAACAGTAACAGAAACTAAGAGCTCTTGCATCCAACAAATTCCCTAGTTACTTACTTCCACCTGTCCCTATCCTGAGCCAGCTAGATCCAGTCCACACCCCATATCCCACTTCCTGAAGATCCATCTTAATATTATCCTCCCTCCCATCTATGCCTGGGTATCCCAAGTGGTCACTTTCCCTCAGGTTTCCCCACCAAAACCCTGTATATGCCTCTCCTCTCCCCCATATGCCCTACATGCCCCTCCCATCTAATTCTCGTCACTTTTTCACCCAAATAATATTGAGTGAGGAGTACAGATCGTTAAGTTCCTCATTAAGTAGTTTCCTCCACTCCCTTGTTACCTCAACCCTCTCAAGCCCAAATATTCTCCTCTACACCAACACCCTCAGCCTACATTACTCCCAAGTTTCACACCTATACAAAACAGGCAAAAGTATAGTTCTGCAAATCTTCACCTTTAAATTTCTGGATAGCAATCTGGAAGACAAATATTCTGCACTGAATGATAGCAAGCATTCCCTGACTTCAGTCTGCTCTTAATTTCCTCCAGACACAAATTTGGGAAGAAATTATGAGCAGTACAAATTAAAAAATAATATCTTGTTAAAATCAGCATGAAATCGAGAGTATTAATACAGGAACCAATCATATTTGTAAGATGAAAGTCACCCTCCTTTCTGTACAAAATACATAATACTACTTAGAATGGAATTAGTTAAAAGAATAAAGTCTGGGGAGGGAGAGTTTTTTCCCCCCTATTCCAGAACAATTAACATGCAATGCCTAATTAACAGAATGTCTTGAGAAAGACTAACTACTTCTACCAAAGTCCTTTTATAGTAAAAGTAATGGCCTTAATAAAATCTTCATTGACATGTTACGATGAGGCCTACTCTCCACTCATTATGTAACGAGGCCTACTCCCCACTCTCTCGTCATGATGCGACTGAAGGCACTATATTCCTACAGCCGTTTATGTTGGTCGGCCATATTATTCTTGCTGAAAATGCTTTTAGGCATACATGGATGGAGCTTACTCAAATGTATCTCCTCCATGAACATGTGAATTCACACAACTGTACGTACTGCTGTCATAATATGTAATTTGCAATCATAAGACTAGTACTGTACACTCTGGTTCACCTTCTGGTTAAAGATTACAGCTCTAATACAAGATTTTACTCTGGTGGTCTACACAGAAATCCTCTAGGTACCAGCTCTGTAAACAAACACTTCCATTTCAGACACATCCAACTATCATGGACACTCATGTAAAAGACAGCACGCATTCCAAATGATCACTATATCCTTAAAGACCAACTTTTATGCAATGTAGTCAAATGCGATAATTTGACTATACAGAAACCTGAAATAGTGCAATTATCCACTTGTGCAGAAATTCACTCTAAGTTTATATTCAGAAAACACAAAATCTATTATGTAACAGCAAATTTCAATTGCTAAATGTCATGTCACACTGGCAAAGGGCCCACCTCAGATTCATGCCATGTCAGCAAAGTCTCCTCAGTATCGCACCAAGTTGGTATTGCATCATCACACTCAAACCATGTCAGTAATTTCTTATCTTCACAGTCCTCAAATTCTTCCAAGTAAGGTTTGCGCTCTGCATACTCTTCGCCTACTAGCACTTCATCTTCAGACTTGTTCATATTGAATGTCACCAGAGAATCAAATTTCACAGGAATTTCCTGAAATCAGTAGTGACCGAATCTATGCCTTCACTTTGAAAACAACTTCCCCTTCCCCAACATAAACTGCACTATATAGTTTACAAAATCGCACCAGTTTAAAGGAAAAAAGAAAAGATTCCCCCATGTCAAAACTATGAACAGCATGGATTCTGCACCCAGCAAATCAAAATAACAATGGTGTTCACAGCCATGGCATTCATTTATTGCAGTTAAGGGAATATGTTTATGAAGACAAAAATACCAACTACATGCTGCAACTCAATTCTGCATACTTTCCTGAATATTTTCTAAGCTACTTTCCTAAGTAAAAGCAGAAGTACAAAAAACAAAAACAATGACCAATGACACAAGGAGTACGAACAACAAAAACAAGACCAGACAACACAAGGAATATAAAGAACAAAAACAATGACCAGATGACAAAGGAATAAAACTATTTTGTACATGCAGAAGTCTATACACCTTCACAACAAACAGTTATACAAAAACAAAAGAACCTTACATTCAATACTGCAGAATCCTTAAAAAAGTTATAAAAGCGGCTAAGTAGCAACACTGCAGTAGACTTATAGCACAATCCTAATACGAGTGTCAGTATGAAAGTAATACCTCATTATTATTATTGTTATTATTATTGCTGTTTTTGTTGCTGTTATTATGTGGTCCCAGGTAGTGTTTCTTGCCTTACTCACTGGACAGTGACACTTTCCAACTCCACAAGGAACAATGGTGCTCCAGTCAGCCCTGTACATTCAACACAGTAGTAGTGCAAAATGGTTGATGCTGTGAACGTATATGCTAGGCACAGTGGTAATTGAAGTTCTTACTGTGTAAGGCTCCAGTCCAATATGGATTCACAGATGCCTCAGAAGCGTGTATGTTCCAGATGTCAATAGACAACTCAGATTCTGGGTTTGTTGTTTTAAGAGTGGTGAGGACAGTGGTAACAGGCTCCACATCAGCTGACCAGCCACAGCAGGGATCATGCAGACAAAAGACGAGATTGATGGATGATTTAGGGTGACTGTCACATCATAAGTGAACTGTGAACAGTCTTTGGGACTGGGAAGCCAGCAGTTATGGCAGTCATCAGCAAACATGGCTACAGAAAAGTATGTGCAAGGTGGGTGCTAAACATATGTCATCAAACACAAAATTGCCCCAAAAAATGTGTGCAGACCTTCTCCAGCACTGTAAGAAAGATGGAGATGCCTTTCTCTGAAGAATAATTACTGGTGATGAAACTTAGGTTCATCATTATGACTCCCTGCCAAAAATACAATGGAACTGCATCATCAGTCCTGCCATGCAAGAAAAAATTCAAAGTGCAGATTTCTTTCATTCAAGTCATGGCTAGCGTCTGCTGGGACAGTGCACCTTGTTAGTGGAATTCTTTGAGGCAAGTGCCACAATCAACTTAGAGTGACATGTGCCGACATTAAGGAAGTTACAACAATGACTGCAAAGAGTTCAGCCAAGCAAGGTGAAGGTGAAGGTGAAGGTGAAGGAAAGGTGAATCAAGTCCTCCTGCATGACAGTATCAGCCAAGGGTGGCAAATGCAACAATGGGGTGCACTGTTCTTCCCTATCCTCTCTACAGTTCCAATTCAGCACCCTCTGACTTTATCTTTCTTACCCCCTGAAGGAAGCAGTCTCAGGATGCTATTTTTCGATGACAGCTGAACACAGCATGTGTGAAGAGCTCCAATGTTACAGCAGACAGTTTTATGAGAATGGCATTGTGTGTGTCGTGGAAGGTGGGAGAAGTGTGTTGATAATGAAGGAGACTGGAAAAATGATCTCAACTTTGTTGGATGTACCCATGATATATGCATATTTCCTTATAATTGTATCTACAGTTTTGCAGAAAATCTGGAGGTATCATTATCACACTGCCTCTCATAATAAAAAAAAGCACACAACACTTTAAAGAAAGAGACAGGAAAAGTACACTCAACGCAACAGGTACCCTCGTACTTATAAACAATGAAAAATTGAAGTATCCAAGACAGCTGGCTGATGTTCTCAATTTCTTGTAACAATGACTGAAAAACTAAATACACAACAAGTAACAGAAAGTTTAAAACCTAATGCAACTCAAAACCTTTTCCTCCATCTAGGGTACACTAAAACATGCAGTTCCCCAAGGGTCAAGTGTGTGCATACGCATGCATGTAGGTGTATCTCTGCGTGTGTGCCTGTGTGCATGACACATGCACGCACACACAACCTTCTCCCAAAAATAAATTGCTTATGGAAACCCATAACATTTGCTGATGATATAGTATCATAATTTCTAACAGAAATTTGTGACACATCTGTACAATGTCAAACTTCATTCTCTCTCACGATTTCATGTCCTCCAACAATTCGCCACATGGTGCATTAAGTACCGGTCACATACAGATACATGTCACTTAACGAGGGGGATAAGTTCTGAGAACTACTTCGTTAGGCGATTTCATCATCGTGCGGACATGCACTTACACAAATCTAAATAGTATAGCCTACTACACACCTAGGCTATATGGTATAGCCTATTGCACCTAGCCTACAAACCTGTACAGCATGTTACTGTATTGAATACTGTAGGCTATTGTAACACATTAGTATTATATTAATTATAATGTTGTAATATTGTAATTTTTATTGGAGCACCATTGTACATGTGGTCCACCATTCACTGAAACATCGTTATGCGGCACATTCCAGTATATATAAACAATGGTAAATATAAAAATTTACTGGTTTACACAATGATAACCATCTAAACTGGAAGAATGATACCAATCATATCATTTCTAATTAAGTGGAGCACTTTATGCTGTTACGTCAATGTTCCGCTTCAACAACATTAAACACTATCCAATTAATTTCTTTCACACAGTTTCATAAAGTATGAAATAATTTTGGGGGGATAATTCCCAAAACGGTGGAATAATAGGTAAGGTACACAACCTAGAATTCCAAATAAAAGTCTACTTAATTTTACCTGTTCCATGCCCATATAAATGCTCACTAATATACTTCAATGTAAATAATGATGAAAATGTTCAACCAAATTCACCTGTTCGGTGTTAATACATAAAATATGCCCCATACACACAGACTAAATGCCAACCTTCCATGCTTTCAGGAATGTACATTCTATGCTATCTACCTTTTATACCAAATGTTCTTTATACCAGCTAACAATATGGTAAATGAAATTCAATACATAACTGTGGAAAGAACAGAAGGTAGTTTTCAGAAAGAAGTTACAAATGTATCACTATACTAGCCCTTCAAAGGCATTTACAAAACAAGACACAACTACACTCTTTAAAATTTCAAACTCACTCAGATCGACTTAAACCACACTTCAGCATCTGTAGGAGTAGAATGGCCATCAGCCATTAAGAAGGAAGAGAAGCAAAGGAAGTTGTCTGACTGCACAGAATGAGAAATGGATTAAAAAAAAAAAGTCAATGAAGAATCTCTGAGTTTGAGTAGTATTTCTCCCATTAAATTAATTTCTTCACATCTGAATTTCAAAATCTTCTAATACCTGAGATACCTCTGGGTCATAAACACAAATATCAGTGAACTACAGTTTTGATGCATGATACATAAAAATTGTCTCCCCCCCACAACACCTGTATGTTTTTGTTACTGCATCCCTACACATAAGAAAACAAAAAGTTATGACATACCTTCTGATTATCTTTGGCACTGACATTTCCAACCATGGGAGATGGTGTAGTATATCCGCTGTCCCTAGAAACAGTTCGTGGCTGCGGCAGTACTTCGTACAGCTGTGAAGTAACCGTTAAATTTACTATGAATAAAAGGCACCCAACTAGTAACTAGACTGAAAAAAATATTGCAGTATCTTAAGATATAAATTGGTATTTCATTAATAACTACACCAGAACAAACAGATCCAACAAGAATTTATAAAGTCCACTTCCCTATTGTACATTCTTCCAATGTGTTGATACTTTAATGTAAATAATGACCCAAGAGTACAGACTACACATTTCCCAATAAGTTATGGACAAAATGTAAGTAAAATGTGCACAAAGACAGAATGAAGTTTATTTGCATGCACTAGTGTTTGTTTTGCAGAAAAGTAAGGTAAGTATTTAAAAACAATCCTCGGGGAAGTTGACTAACAGGGTGACCAAAAAAAGCGGATGGTGTAACTGTGTACGAACAGATACAAATAAACTCAAAATTAAAAACTGGAAAGAAAGGTCAGCAAATAGCTGACTGGGAGATGTCCACTAAGGAGGCAAATGTCAGCACAGAACTGTAGTACCACTGGGGGGGAGTGGTTGTGGAGGAGGAGAGAGCATATGAAAAACAAGCAGAGGAGGAGGAAAAGTGTTTGCATCAGAATATCTCAATGCAGCAATCAGGCTGCAGCTAGCAGGAATTGGGACTCCATTCCTGAAAGAGCCAAGATTCTTTCATGTGTGACATTGCCTCCTGTGTAATAGACACTGGGGGCTCTTACCCGAAAATGTGGAACACCCAAGGCATTAAGCTGACTTCTGAGCTCCATCTAACACTGAGGCTAAGAATGTGTGGAGCTACACCACCATTTCTCCACACACATTTATGGCATACTTTACTTTACCTGTCTAACAAGTAAGTATAGCGCGTTCGGAACCTGATAGCACACGGTGACACACGGGAGGGGAAAGATGCAAATGGAGTGGGTAGCCAGCACAGTTGTACTGTACGTCGGAACACGGTCTATACAATCACTGTCCCGATCCGCACTCGACTGCCAGTAGTCGACTGAACTGACACCCCCGCCAATTTAAATGGACTCGTCCGTTTCGCTGAAAGACCAAATCTGGTTTCTGTGCGTGTGCCATCACGTTTCGAACGTGCTACACAACCTGGCTTAGAAGGGGCTGCACTAGTCTCCAAGGTGCTGTATTTTATGTACTTTGCTCCAGGGGGTGAGCAGGGAGAAAAGACAGTTGTATATATTAACACACTCACCAGCTTGTGTCAACTGTCAACAAATCAGATATTCATGAAGCCGTCATATCAATTCACAATGCAGGCAACACAACATTGTAAATATGATATGCTAAACACAGGATGTTAACCCACACCTTGTAGCAACAAAATCCATTCCCTTTGGGCTCTAGACTGGATAGATGTGTGCCAAGGGACGACATACACTTCAAGCTGCCATGTTTGTTATTTCAGACACCTCACTGACCTCAATGGTCATATTTCAGAAACAAGTTATGTTCCATTACAGTATGTTCAATATTCACAGAACGACAAAATTATGTAAATAAAGTCATCAATTTATAGCCATCAGTAAGTCTGGTATGGTAAGCCATGCGAGAAAACTGAGGAAAATATACTCCACCACACCAACAGCTCCTGTCTCAAAAGTTTAGCAATTATTCTTTGAACATCACCTTTCACTTCTTGCAAAGAATATGTGTTGTTCACATTCAATATCCCTACAAATAATAATGATACAGATTTGTACTGGAGACCACAATTCACAAGCTATCAACCATTTGCTGAATACAGCTTTTAGTGCATGTAGTGAGAAATCTAGTGCAGATCCACAGCACCACCCTCCATGAAGTAAATGTAAAGTTTTTACTATGTAAATTAAATGCGGAAAGGTTTCACAATTACGTTAACATAATTGTAGGAATACACCATTTCTTCAGGGAGGGAAAAAAAAGACCCTATGATTTTGCATGTATTCACTGCATCAATTTTTATGGTCATGTACAGGAATACCATAAACTACATGGAATTCTTGAACTGCATGCAATACTGGTTTTTGCTTCTCAACCTGACAGCTCTTGTATTGTTTCAACTCTGCGCATAGTTTTAACAGGATGTTCCCATACGAGGAGTTTTAACTCCAATTTGGACAGCAGCAGCAAACATCTTTGGGGGTGCTTCCATTCAAGGTACAGTGCTGTCCAAGTTCTCTTCAGTTTGTGACCTTTCTAATATTTTCTGTCCAGCACTGACCCTGCCTTTGTTTTCTTCACCCATTATTCTTTATACTATCCTTCTACAATGTGCTGACATGAGGTATCGGAAACAATTTCACCATGACACATACTTGCAAGAGTACTGCATATGAACATACTGTTTTCACACGAATATATTTATTTCTCTAGTACACTTAGAACACCTGCCATCTACAAATAATAGTAAATCAAGTGCCCATTAACTTGGCTCAGACTGCAGCTGCAGTCACCCATCAATTTCATCATCTTGTGCACACAAACAATTTGAGAAAATGTTCTTAATCATCAGACATGGTCCAGGAAGGTCTTCCTGTAATGGTTTCCAACTCCTGTGTCTTAAAAATGTGAAGTTAAAAACATCACATGATAACAGGCAGAGAGCTAAAAATAAGTTTTGTAAGTTGTGGGAAATAATAAAGCATTTACCACAAAAACACTTTCATCACAGAAAAAATGATTAAAAAAAGTCATATGAAAGTGCACCAAAAAAAAAAACAATGCTCCAACATATCAAGAATATCACAGGAACCGAATATGACTATCCCACCAAAATCAGCACCTAACTTTTCTCTCATGCCCCATGTACTTACAAAAATGTGACAAGGTGTAACAAACTAACTTAACCAACACTTTTCAGTACAGACATCCAACACCAGATTGCACTTACAATAATTACTCGAATGCAAGATGAGATTTTTGCTTGAATTTGGTGCTTAAATATGTGAGGTCATCTTAAAATCAAGAATGAAGTGCTAAACCAAACACACTGAACCAGACCATGCGGATTCAAACCACGGCCTGCATTACCAAATTCTCATGTGAAGACAAATGACAGAACAGAGCATGATGAAAAGTAAACTTACGATTCTATTTTTGTGATACTGTTTAAATTTTAAAGCACAACAGTTTGGAAACCAGATCTGCTTCCACTTCAGGCAAAGAAGCATACCTAACCTGGCAGGACCCATAGATCAAGCTATTTTGTGACTAGGCACCACAGAAACAACTTGTTGAGATATGCACCTCAGAACAGATCTAGTCCAGGGCAGTAACAGAAAAATGACTATTGCAAAATTAAAAATTAACTACAAGGCTCAAAAATAAAACCTGATCAACCCACAAATTACAAACCATAAAAAGAAAAACCAACTCAGACACAACACAAAAATCCGGAACACGCGTACTTAAATTCTTGATGCCACCAACAATATCTGTGGGGAAAATAGTGCGTTTTCTTCATGGGTTCTATAAAGTTTACAAGAAAATAAATATAAATGTATTACTTAATGAATGTGGATCATAATGGCATGACAGTGCACCTCGCCAGACATGACTGTGAAGGGTTTTAAAAGTGTATATCCAATGCAATGCATGAGACAATATGTTGTGGAATGTAGTGATGAGGATGGGAATGTTAGGAATAAGCATGAGGAAGATGAAGACACTGAATGGTAAAGGTAGACAGAATCTGACATGCTTTGTGTATTATGTATATGAAATTAATAGAACTGTCAGATATTTTAGTTTTTTTTTTTTTGGGGGGGGGGGGGGGGGGTTGATTTTGGAAA
>Ga0123355_10004760_pt1 | contig 19750 bp, 8 predicted proteins | sample TergutEmb28metaG_3_FD_89872 | JGI IMG/M metagenome (GOLD analysis project Ga0123355, IMG submission 89872) | Embiratermes neotenicus P1 segment gut microbial communities from Petit-Saut dam, French Guiana - Emb289 P1 | ecosystem: Host-associated > Arthropoda: Insects > Digestive system > Gut ...
ACACAGCCACGGCTCTGCAACACACCTGAAAAATACCACTAAGTCGTCAGCTCCTGAAGATGGGCACAAGGTGGCCTGAAACATGTTGAGCAAACTATAAAGGAGAAATAAATATATTACTAAAGTGACATCTAGTTGGTCTCTTAATCCACATTGACATTTATTCCACTGTATCATTTCAGCCTTAACTTTAACTACTGTAGCCATACTGAAGATGGAGACAGAACGTTCCTCCGAAACGTCGGTACATTTAGCAACCTCCTCACGCACAAACGCAAATAAGACTACCATCTGACCAACAGCCATCGTGGTAGCCCGAAAACGTACACGAATAAACACGTGTACAACGCATTTGCCGGAGATACAAGCTGTTGTCACCACTGCGACAAGAATTATGGCTGCAGCCCGCCAAACGAGTCGCTCACTGGACACCACGGGGTTCGTTACTGGTGCTGAGCAACTGGAGCTGCAGCCAGAAACTGACCACTTATGTTAACACAGTATCGCAGCGGACATGTGTAGCCCTTCCCGGAAACACAAGTTGGTGAGGCTCGTCCAGACCAGCGCACCAACATCTGTCAATATGGCTAGCAGGAACTTCGGGATTTTGATTTTCTCCAGTTCCTTGTCTAATAAACTCGAACCAGTGTTTTGTCTTAAGCCATTTGTATTCTTAAAGAGCGCGTTGTAGTTCGCTCCGGGTGATTCTGAGAAGGCAAGCCAAGAAGAGTGCGAGGCGCTGCGGCAGGTGAGCGTGGCAGCTCATTAAACAACATCAGATGCTGCAGCCACGCCCCCAGCCGCCAGGAGTTACGAAACCACAACCAAGACTGCGGACCCTTGGAATTCGAACTAAAACAGACACCAAAGGGCACATTGGGTACACAAGCGGAAATTGAGATATTTATTCCACTGCCCGTGCGCAGTATTTAAAACTTTAACGCCCCGCGCTCACATTTTGTATCATCCAGCTTAACGTTCAGCACTTCTACGTTCTGCCCACACAATGTATTTACGTGTTTTGTGTGGATCTGAGAACAAACAGCGATTATTTCCCTATACAACATTAACTAGTTGGCCTTAGGCGCGTTCGCAATAATTGCGAAAAGTAACTATTAGCTTCATCATGTCTGTCCGTCCGCACGAAAATAAAAACTCGGCTCCCACTTCACGTACTTTCATGGAATTTCATATCTTAGTACTTTTCGAAAATATGTCGAGAAAATTTAAGTTTCATTAAATGTTACAACAATAAAGGGTGTTTCACGTGTATTAAGACCAATATACATTTTTGATCATATCTCGCTCAGTTCTTCACAGCCTGAGAAATATTTAAGACAACAGTTATATAAAAAATCAAAACACACGTTTCGTGTTCAAAACTTTGTTCCGAAAATCGTGCTGTTAATGAGATAATGTGGGAAAATATGGTCGAGCCGGACAGGCCACAGATTACAATACAGCGCATGTGCATTGCACGCTGTGTACCTAAGGCTACAAACACAATATGTACTACTTACTGCTTTTCCACTGCAACTATGGTTGCATTAACGCACCTCGATGTTACAGCGTACGTACATTGCCCATTTTGTTAGGCCTGTAACGGAGACGGAGTGTGTTACTGTATGGTACGAAGTGCAGCTCTAAATATAATTCAGGTTAGTTTTCGTGGTGTGTCAGTGTGGTGCACCTACTCACTTCTGTATGCAAGTAGACAGTAGCACATCTTCTCATTCCGAGTGAGTAAGTTTTGAACCAGTGCTTCAGCGTATTTCCTGCTTCGGTTTGTTGTCGTTCTTATTCTTCTTGTACAGTTATCGTGGACTACGCCATGTTGGATATTCCGGTTCAAGTCCCATTTTGTAATGATCAAGCTTTTGGACACTCAAATAGACCCCAAAACTGCGCAAGAATCCTAGAGTCTGAGCGGCTGAAGACCACCTTCGAGCATACGATCATGGCGGTACTCTTTTCTCAAATACCCTGTAATTTTGTGACAGCATTAAAATCAGTATAATAAAACGTATGGCATACTACAGAAACAAATACTTCAGGCAGACCGTTTCCAGAAGACATTGTGAGACACAACAAATGAAGTACTGGAGACAATTACAACAGTCAGCAGCTCTGCAATTGTACGCTTCATCTTGTGTTGGCGGGAGATCATCTCAGACGGAGGGTCGGCCTACAGTGCAGAATGCAGAGCAAAGACCAATTCATACAAACAATTTCCTTTTTCCCATAACTGCTGTGTTCAGATAGACCACTGTTGATGCCAATTCGTGTGTTTACTGGTAAACTGGGCGGAAGTGTAAGGCTTGACAAGAAGTTTCGCTCCCACAGCAAACGGTGAATACAACAGAATCATAATGATGATCATAATCATCATCACCATCAATCATAATCATGATCGTCATAATCACTCACAACAACAATAACAACAACAATTTTCTGCTGCTGTCCGCCATGGATTTGTCTCAAACCCGGCCTGAACTCCAGACTGTTTCTGTAACGCTGTTTTGAGGTCTGCCAATTGTCCCAAGCAGTGCAGCAGATTGTGCAATACTCTGCTCTCTGTTTCTTCCACAGACAAACCATTTTTCTCAGCAGCTGTCAAATCCTTCACTACTCAGTAAACACGGCATACAGTTACTTCTTACAGCTCCACCTTTATCTCCGTGACGTTCAGCACGTTCTTTTCGAAACTAAAACAAAGTTATTTTCCGTTTTATTGTCCTTGGAAATGTGACGCCGTCTTCACCTCACAGCAGTAACACCTACCTGTTGGAGGTTCCCAATTTCCGTCTAAGGGTCCAAGAATATCCACCGCTGTCACAAACTGCAGTGTCATTCTGAGTTGCTTTAATTCCACCAATACTTTTGTTGAGAACACAAAGGTTATCTCAGCGGTGCTTCTTTGACGGACGAGTCGTTTGGTAAACGGCACGCTGCCGAAAGACGCCGAGCGTCGCATCCCACATGACAGCAATCCTCAGTATATTTGTTCTTATTCCTCAAACAGCGACATCCACACAGCCAACTGGAGGAACAAATTTCAGCCCCTGGCGTTTACGATACATGTGAGTGCGGATCGCAGCTCCCGCTACTGGGCTTGGCTGGTCCTTACAGCATGCGGTACGTCGCTATTGATTATCAATTTGGTGCTTACTCAGCTCCCGTCCTCTTATTATTATTGTGTATAAGGCAGGCAGGCAGGCAAGACAGTCAGGACACGGAACGCTACTTTGCGCTGTGCACTTTTAATAGGTTGTTCAGCCCCCAGAACACACCTTCAGCCCTTATTTTTATATTTTATTAACAAAGACTTGCACAGGTTCATTAAACAGCTTCCTAAAATTAATTTCTTTTTGACACTGAATGCTCTTACATACTTATAATAGGTCAGGCTTTTTATTCTTCAAGTGGATAGCTTCTTGTATTGAGCACCTTAAGATTAATTACATCTCCTGCCGCCCTGACTGTCAACATACAAAAACGGTAAAGAAATTTTATAACCAACAAATTCCGAGACCCACTTAAAACCCTTATGGTACAGTGGTAACTATATGTACCATATCCTACAGGACAGACTAAAACCTCATTGTGTACTCGACAATACAGGTACTCATTGTACCTGATATCCTCACACGGGCCTTGCTAAAGTCACAACTTGTTGACTCTCGATCAGACTCTTTACATTATGCCCAAATGTTCTCTTCCGGTTCTACAAGCTACGAACAAGAAGGATAATTTAAAGTGAATATTTTGGTATCTCTAATACGGAAATGCGGTAATGTGCTACGTGCAGCGACAATTTGTCGAATTTAGACTCGAGTAAAAAATTAGAGTTTCCATTTAATTCTATAGTTTCTTTACTAAATTATTTAGTTATAATGTTCGTATTTACATTAAGAATCAGAGGCAAAATTGAAACAGTTAATTTCGGAAGGAAAGTGCAGTAAGGTAATGAATACGACCGTGGGTGATTCATACACACACACAAACAAACACACATGTGCGCGTTTCTATCGGTGATATCGAAGTGACATCATCACACACCTACATGATAAGAGACACGAAGGCGGGTCAGAAAATGAGTTTACAGTGAAAATACAATCATCTTGGGTTCTTTAATCCCTTCTTTATAAAGCACAGTTCTCAAATTAACTTTAATGCTGTCAACTACATTTCCACTTAGTCTGTACCATACAGGAGAATTGTCATATTGTGAAGTGAGGTTCTTCTACGCATTCTGTGTTAACATCAGTCCGCTCTCTGTACTATCAGCCGCCGTTTGTCTAACTACTGTTCCACACAGCAATCATCGCTCAACTGGTTGCTGTAAACAGATCATCACTCGCCGTAGTGTTCAGTTTGTTGCAATAACATCCAGTCACTAGATTACGACATGGGAACTTGTGACACTGGTGAAATATTGACAATATATTGTCACTAGAAGATGACACTGACTGAGCTGATCATTAATGTGCTCACAAGAGTCAACCAATGGTGTCTTGTGATATATGGATGCAAGTCTCACTCCTTTATGTTACACTTTAATATCATCCTCCCTCCCATCCACGCCCGCATCTTCCATTCGGTTGTTTCCTTCACGCTGTCCAACAAAAGTACCGAACTCATGCCCATCTCAGTGCCGTATTAAATATACGACACGACGCATAAATAAATTCTATTATTCTAACCCTCATTATTTTACTCCTGTCAGTTACATTTTACCGTTCCAGTTAATACACTAAAAACTTTAGTTCAAAATAATGTTCACAGGTTTATCGCACCTACAGTTACTGGATCGAGAACCTTGTTCCAGTTCTGAAATTCCAGAGGACTGTGCACATTCCAGTAATATCGCTTAGCCTATAACAGATTAAATGACACCGTTCTACCCCTAGCCCCCACTCACAGGTCACACCACGATCTCTTGTATCATTACCCGTTTCTTTTGTCCTCTGTCTCTCGCTTTCTCTTTAAGTGTCTTTATACGTTAAAGGAGCCAAGCCGTGCATGAAGCCACCACCAACACGATATATTTGGCCTATCTTTGCACAGCACTAAATCCTGTTCTCAACACTCGTTATGTCGCTTACAATCATGACCCAGCCTACAGTCACTAAAGCAGTGCCTGCAGGTCAGACAATTTACTTGTTACATAACGTAGATCAACAAACTGCACCACAGTTAAATTCAATTTAATTTTTCACAATATCGTCTATACGTACATGTTTCGAACCCAATGGATCATCTCCAGGAAGACAAATAACATAAAATTTACTGGTTGTTTTGGGGGTCCTTTACGAAGTAAAAAATAACCTACACGCGGAGATTATTTCCGCCCGCCTGCGACCTAGTATGGGCGGCTCAACTGTTAGAAAGATTGTCATCATATTCAGTTCAGGAATTCTTTGTGAGAAACTGTTCAATAAGTATAAGTTTAATCAAAATCGGCTCCAACAGTCACACTTGACATAAAGTCATAACCGCGTGCTCCACACTTCTCAACGGACTGCAACAGGCCTTAGCGCAATTCAGTTGTGTAAATGTCAGTGTCCTGAAAATCGCTACTATAAAAACCACAACCACAACCACACTTTCCTGCAAAGGGTAAAGGAAATACTGTCCTGCACAGCACTGCAGTGCAGTGGATGCTGCAGGCCACTGTGCACGGTGACTCGTGCCACTGTGACAGTAAATAACTCCCCGCCAAATTCAGCGAACTGCGTCACGGAGTTCAGCAACTGTAACCTTGTTATAACCAAGACGGGGCGTGTTTACCGCGCGATATGACCTGAACCTCTAAATATAATTCAGATTAAAATCAGACTTCGAAGCGTTAAAGCAGAACATATGAAAACCAGATAGAATTCGTGGGCCATTATCTAATTATCATTCAGGAAATCTTTGAAATACGATATGTTTGCTGAAGAAGAGAAGCAATGTACATATAACCTAACACTGAGGTGCGTTCGCGTAACCACTGATGACGTGGAATAGCAATTAGAATTACACAACCATGTGTTTGATAGCAGCATTGTGTATCCAGCATGTAATGTGCAAGCGCCATTCTGACATCCGTAGCCTGTCCGGTTCCACAATATTTTTTCACATTATCTCATAAACGCCACGATTTTCGGGGGAAAAAAAGTTATTGAGCATCCAAGTTGAGTTTTTTTCTCTACAATCTTCGTCTGAAACATTTCTCATTCTAAAAAGAGATGATCACAAACGTCTACTGGTCTTCATGTAAAGTACCCTTAATTCTCCTCAGACTTTAAATTTTCTCGACACGTTTTCGAAAGGTGTTCAAATACCAAATTCCGTGAAAATCTGTCCACTGTCAGTCAAGCTGTTCCGTGCCGACGGACATGCCGAAGCCAATAGCAGCTTTTCGCAATTTTGCGAACTCGCCTACAAAGGTCTCTGTTATTCTGCTAGTCTGGCCTATCGCCTGCAACCGTTTGCTTATACTACACACCGAACGCCGGAGTCCGTGAATTTGCCGCACTCTGACGGCGCACAGGTTTTTTGATCGTTACTGTAAAGACTGAAGACTCGGCGTCGATGATTTGCGGGTAATATCATGCTGCCTGACACATGGTGACTAAAGAAAAACTGTAATGCAAGCTCAAATATCTTACGTGAAGACGAGCCGAGCGTAACAAAATTGTGTGGTCTACATAAATGGATAAAGACAGTAACTATTTACTCTATTTATGTCCTACGAAGGGCTCGACCCTGGGCCAATGAAGTACAAGTTTTCGGCTTGCACAGAAGTGCACTACAATACATTTTGGTGTTCATAATTGTACCTTACTGGCCTGCCACCCCGGCAAGTATTTCATTATTTTCCTATTCGTCTCTAAATCCAATTGTACCCAGCTGCTAACTGCGGCAAAAGGCATGACGTGTAATGCCCGCGTGGAGCCACTCCGACGTGTAGCGTAGAACTGAAAGACGGATCGCTGGCACCAGCAGGTGAACCTGCGAGGCCAATCGGTCTTCTGACCTGCCAGCAGCTCGGAAAGGAGCCACCAGCTGTCAATGAATGTTGTCTAAATTCTCTGAAGGACCGGAGAAATGCCAAGAGATTGCAATAAGACAAAAGGTACCCTGGGGTGACATCTCGTTTGAAAGAGGAGATGTGAACAACCACTGTATCGTGCAACGACCGCAGATTGTTCCTGCAAACTGACACTTTCTTTGTAACAACATCACAGTACGTTTGTCAACAGTTTCAAGAAAAGACTGCCTTCAACAGAAAATGCTGTTTGTTTGACTTACCATATTTTGTAACAATAAACTAAAGCTAACAGACTCCAAAAAGGACAAGAATTTTGTGACGCTATTATTTGGTCCGCCAGCCAAAAAATTTCTCCAAACGTAAGGAACCAGCACGTTAATTACAGAGTATACAACAGCAAGTCACACGGCCCTACGATCAGCTATATTTATCAGTCCGCGACCGTCCATTCGATGTGTCTGGACGTACGTCATTCAATAGCTTTTCAACTACGTCGACGTCATGCAAGTTGTGCCCTCCCTCCAGGACACCCCATTACCACATTGTCTGAATTTTTCTTCCCTCCCATACCCCTCGCACGCCCCGTACATCTCATTCTCCTTGATTTCATCAGCGGTTTAACATTTCATGAACAGCACAAGTACGAGATCTACATAATGCCGCTCAGCAGCTGTGGGCTTCGTGAAAATCCGGGCAGTGAGAGACATACTGTACTTAGAGGCGCCAATGGACTTCTGGTCCCGCCTGGTTTAAGTTCGTCGCATATGTCCACAACAATGCATAAGGCACCTCTCAGTTTCTCAACAATCGGACGCGGGAAGGCCGTTCTTTCCTTACTGGCGCAAATTAAATTACGTTTACGCCTTTACCGTGAAGTCTTACGGCATTCTGAAATTAAGGGACGCCTAAGTAATGTCTGTGCAGTACGTCACAAAGTGCACAGACATTTGCAGTGCTGCGACTAGCAGGACGACGCCAGGGAAGACACAGCACTACTGGCACAAACAGCGGCGCTCAGCACAGGCCGGCCGATCTTTCAATCGAGACTTGGAATCATTCTGAGCATGCGCGCTGCACAATACGCCCAAGTCAAGACAGTTCGCTACCAGGAAGCACACATTACAAACCCACACAGTAATACTACTTTACTGCTTCAAGTAAAGTCAACTAAAACGGCATTAAAACTGTACGTACTGTAAAGTTAGGCTCCATTTTCCTGCATTGACAAGCTGTGGTAAGGTGAAAGAAGGTTTCAGGGCCCTACTGATCGCCGTGTTAGCGGATTTCTGCAGTGGAAGAGCTGCCGCTTATATAGAAGAGGAGAAGCAGCTAAGTAGTGTAGAGATTCGCGAGGTGGCAGGTGTTTCTGGGTACACGAATATAATCTCCAGTGGAACGCCGTACACATCCATAGTCATGTAGCTTAGGGAACGCACGCCCATCCAACCACAGGGACGCTGATCAATGCTGATCGATGCACATATCCGTCGCCTTCCTTAATGTTTACACTAGGGGCGTCCATTCAGATTCTAAAAAGTGAAGTCTTCTAAAGTCTTCTAAAGAATTATAAAACATCCTTATTGTATTTAAACACGCTCATTCAGTATGTGGATTATCAGTAGTATTTCTACACAGCAACGCATTGTCCACACAGTGGGTTTGTGGCTCGCAGAACGGACAGCGTGATCCAGTGCGTGGTGCCAAATGGATTTTAAATACAGTCCAGGTTTATCGCAGTATTTAAGCGGTTAAGCATAACGCTTTGCAAAACTGTGATAGCAAATCACAAGTTATTACGGCTGAAAACGGGAATTATATTTAATTAAAACATTTCACATTCGCAGGAGACAAGTCGGCTAAAGGTAGCGGAGTGCTGAAATGTGCGAAAGATACGGAGGTAACAAGCACACGTCAGAAATAATAATAATAATAATAATAATAATAATATGACAAAAAAATAATTGCCGATAAGACTGCTTTCGATATTCCTGCAACACAACACGACCAGGGACAGCTCTGTTCATACAGTATCTAACGCTCAGCTGGAGCAATGAGGTTCATTTTTCCGAAGGGCCAGTATTTCCTTCTTAGTCAGGACCGTGGGACCTACAGAGTCCTACATATAACGGGTACAGAAACTGGCGGTACGAAGCCGGCCTATGAAGTAGCGAAGACCAAACATCTAGCACACCCACTCACGTTATCTAAACTACGTGCAACAGATCTACTATACAGCAATCTCACGTCTAACCACAAACAACCATCCGTTGTGCAGCTCCTTCTACAAGTTTCGGCCCCTGTCGGCCATCTTCAAGTATCTTGGGCAGCATTATAACTGTATTCCTCTATAATAGATCTCCCTGCATATAGTCTATTGGGGCCGAAACATGTAAAAGGAACATCAGAATGGATGGTTGTTTGTGGTTAGACGTGAAATTGCTGGGATTAAATACTATATCAGCGACTTTCTCAGGCAAATTTATTCCAAAGAACGTAATTTTAAGCTTTCAAAATGACTGAATGCAAAACAGTAAGTTATGCTTTCTGTCACACATTTTCAGAATTACGAGTATGTTCCTTATTTAGAGTTCTGTTACCAAACTAAGGGTATGTCTGCATTTCGCAGTACAGTATCCACTTTACACAAACATAAAGAAATAGAAAAGAGGGGGAAATTGAAACAGGGCGGCACAGAAACTCGTGCACATGGCGTATGATATCTGGCACAGTCTGCATGACCCACATTTATCACAGATGTAAGTTCTTGTGACCAGAATTAGCAACATCACGCAGCTAAACCTAGAACTTAGTAAAGGACCTATACAGTTTATCGCACTTAATTACATACGGTAGAGTCTCCAACTGCAGAAACGTCGATATTCCGAATTCGACTTTCCATAGTCACCCGTTTCAACAGAACTGTTCCCATCTTTTAATAACTGGCTGTATTTTGCGGTGTTGATGAAAATAGTTTCATGAAACTGGATCGTTAAGAGTTATTAAAACAACGAAACTTGTATCGAACACAGGTCATTTCAAACGTCCAGAGCATTTTAATATTATCCTTATACAATTGTCTCCATACTCTCATAATTTGTCCGATACTTCTAACGACCTTGGGTAGCGGTTACCGCCCCCTAGCCCCCCCCCCACTTATTTATGTGTGCTACATAAAATATATGTGGCTGAGGTCAGAATTAAAAGCATTAACGGAAATTCCTGATAAACACAGCGTAATTAAAGATAGTGTACACCCCTGACTTTGTCTCCCCACCCCACATCGTGTCGCTAGCTGCACGGAAGAATGAGCGACAGACGGATCTCTCGTGGAATAAATCAGATCCACACAGGAAGGGAAGAGAAATAAGACGGAAGTGAAGAAATTACATGCATGTAAAATATAAAAAATTATTTCCAGGAACCGACGCCATGAAATGTTCTTGCACTGAGAAACTGCAGGCTTGTAGAAACAGAAACAAATCAAGATACTTTGCATTGCTCCAATCTTCTGTACCAGTTTTTTAAGAGACATGGATATCATTTCCGGCGAACATCTCTTCACAAACGACAGTAATTTACATCCACGATCAAAACAAACTTACACCACAGTGGAGACAGGAAAAGAGCTCAGCCGTATTTCTGTGGCTCTGAGGTGTGGTAGAAATCAAATACTAAAACACCCCGTTGCAGCATTGCACAATATTGCCTTCAGTTTACAATGTGGCGCCCTGAAGTACTTAAGAACACAAATAGTACGTTCAATGACAAAATTAAGGACAAAATAAATTCGGAATGGAATATTTTGTGTTCCTGTTGGCTGCAATAACATAAGACTAAAACATACATAACTATAATTTTGCCTGTTAATATGGGTGTGTAACTTGGTCTACACACCTTGTCGGCGATTGCTTTTTATTGTACTTTGTTTTGTGTAACTGTGTTATATCTGTGTATTAAGTTTGGTTCGTGTAACTATGTTGTATCTGTGTATTGTTACTTGGCTTCGCGCTGTTAAGTCAGCACGTTATAAACTGAACTGCACTGCACACTATTGTTATTATTATTATTATTATTATTATTATTAGTGGTGTTATTACATAAAGCACTGTCGCAATGTCACTACTAATATGATAACCTCTCAGTTCTAACAATGTAAATATGCCGTTGTACGTTGTAAACTAAATAGTAATTTCGGTACAGGCTGAAACAGAAAGTGGTAATTACAGATTATACGACATACTTCAGAATTTCGCTTTACACGGAAGTAACCCTGATACAACAAATTAATATCAAGAAACTGCATCCATGTTCCGTTTCGGAAATTCTGAGTAGGCACTTTGAGACGGATCTGAAGTACGAACCGGAAGAACCTGACTGTTCGTTGCGCACTTCGACAGCACATCGAAATGGAACGCTCAAACAGTATTTCGAGACTAAAGGCAACCGACATTCAGGCCAAACTTGGTACAGAAAAAAATTAGTGAATTACTGCGTGATATAAATTGCTTTCCCTTGTGACAGTGGCATAACGACCGCAACAAGATAGAAGTAGAAGTTTTACTGGAATGGGAATTGATATTAACTGGCCGGTGTACTATGATGATTCCAAACTTCGCAGTTTATAGTTCGAATTTTAAATCCTTTAACACAACATCGGTATTCCTCTCAAGAACTTCACAACACCATCAAAGCAGAGACACTCGTGTTAACGAGTTTGTCGTTTCGCACAAGAAATACCTAAAATACTTCCAAAATTAAAAAATCATCATGCATAGTTTCAATGATAATAAAACATTATCCATATTTAAGCCACACAAGTGTATGGGGAGTGGAGGCACAGCTCCACCTGTTATTAATCTCGGCGCTAGCCGGATGTCAACGGTCAGCTTCACACATCAGCCAATGTGCCTCCGGGGAAGGAATTTTCTGTACACAATGAAGAGTACGGCTGGTCGGGACGTCGCGGAGAACAGAAAATTCTGTTGTTTGTGTCTTATAAAGTGCACTGACGGTTAACGATTCGTGTTCCTACTACATAAACAAGTTTTGCAGTGTTTTAAATCTTCAGACCTCCAATCGAGTGACGTCTTAGGAGAAGCATGACTTAACTAAGCAAAGTACAAAGTTCCAATTATTACGGGTTCTTACGGCGTGTCTGGAAGGCGAAAAAATGGTATTATCTACTTTGGGTCAATCCGAGTGCTAATGTGGTTCTTTTATTGCATGTATAGGTGGGAGCCTTGGGGATGGGGTGGGTATGAGTGGACGTGGAGAGCAAAGAGTTGGAGGGTTGTAAGTACACATTTGCGTGTCCGCGGCGCCTCGTCGTAATGTCCGATTTGTTCCCTGATGGGAAAGAGGGTGACAAAACAAGAGGGACAGAGCCAAGCGAAAAAGAGACGACGGAAATGGAAAACACAAAACATATAGGGCGAGCAAACAGCACTATGCACAGTATCAACCGTTACGTATACAAGGCGAGCAAACAGCACTATGCACAGTATCAACCGTTACGTATATAGGGCGAGCAAACAGCACTATGCACAGTATCAACCGTTACGTATACTGGGCGAGCAAACAGCACTATGCACAGTATCAACCGTTACGTATACAGGGCGAGCAAACAGCACTATGCACAGTATCAACCGTTACGTATATAGGGCGAGCAAACAGCTCTATGCACAGTATCAACCGTTACGTATATAGGGCGAGCAAACAGCACTATGCACAGTATCAACCGTTACATAACGCATACGGGGCGAGCAAACAATATTTTGTACGTATCAACGGCGGTGACAACACCCTGCAGGTATGAGGTGGTGTTTTCCAAGGTTTTACTGATGTACGCTTTCAGAAGGCTTCAAACAAACAATACGCCAAAAACAATCAAGATCAGAGAGAACATACGAGTAACAGCAAGGTACCATACAAGCCTTCAGACATATCTGTAACACCAATAACCTTGTACACCGCCTGGCACTCCAAAAATAACGCAGTGTTTCGCAAACCGTATCTGTTTCAGTGTCCTGCTTCCCGAAATATCAAACAGTGAGATGGCAGTGCAGTTAACTGGACGATTCCTTAACGTCGCCACTAGATAATGGCCAGTGGTCAGATTCGAGTGCTGGTCGCTTTATCCCCTAGGATCCCCTGGTTTGGAAGCTGGGTAGCCTCAGAGCCGGCCTGGGCCTGCTGGGTAAAGAAAAATCCCTTCCAAATCAGGGAATCGAAGTGGGATTCCTCGGCCCACCATCCCGTAGCGAAGTCACTATACTGACAGAGCTACCTGAATATAACGTCGAAATTTGTGTACTACTGACTACTAGTTTTATCTCTGACATTCTTTTACGATATTCGATATCAATATTTACTGCACACAATGCGAGTGTACCTGTCTGATGATAACGCGGTATGTGACAAAGGGCGACAAAGAGGAAAGGGAGGGAGCAGACAGGGGGAATAGCAGAACGGACAGAATGGTCGAAGATAGCAATATGTTGTGCATTGGATAGTGCTATATGGAGCGAATAATGTCCCATGTGAAGAGGAAGATAGGAGGGAGAGTGGCTTGATGAAGACAACTCACACACTCGGGACTGACACGAAGCAGCGGATCCCTGCAGTCGAAATGCCAGCTACCAATATTACGACACGGGGAATTGGGACCAGATCCGCACCGTGGGAATTAGCGCATCTCACATGTCTGACGTCACCATAGCGGCAAATTAATCAATTTGATGCTATGGATCCTGTCGTTATAATGTAATGCAGTAAAGAGCATCATGTCCCGACCGTCCTTATAGTCATTTTAGTCCGTTACAATACGAGCAAAGCAAGCAAAGCAAAGCAAGCAAGCAAACAAACAAGAAAGCAAACAAACCATAATACCCAGTGGTCCTTCGTGTGCCATCAGGTTTAACATTTAAAATCCTACGTTCTGCCCACAGAGTGTAATTGTGTTTTATACGAATCTCAGGACAAACAGCAACTATTTCCTCACAGCAGCAAAGGCAAAATAGACAACTTTGACCCTGTGCTTATTTCAGCACCATGACACACAGACATCGTAAAATAGGATTTGGATCAATCCATTCTTAACCTCGGCACGAAAAGATGGTCGCTGGTCGTCTCCATGCGTCAAATTGTTTCTAAAGATACTCCAATACCTCTCATTGAGGAGGCTAGAGGACCCCCTCAGTCTGTTCGAATATTTATGAAATCGCGTTCCTCTGCCAGTAATCGAAAAATGATTCGTCGGCCGCAGAGCGCGTAGCCTAGTGTCTACACCGACTGCTTGCCGACACCGTGGCTTATTTATCTGTGCGTGACTTAGTGACCCTGTCAGTTGTTCACAGTTCGTGACACTGATTAGCTGGAAAGGTTTAGGACAGGAGCAGACATGGACTGTTTCAGGGTGCCTGGAGAGACTGGAGAAAAGGCGGAACCTTCGTCACGACTAGAAATACTTCCACAAGACTAAAGGTTAATGAAGTCACAGCAAATAAATAGGGCCGGTAACTTCGGATATGACAGATACGGTGGTCCTATTACTTCAATTTTTTGATGCAGGCTGAAAAAGAAATGTAGAAGACAAACAGAACAACGCTAGATCTACTGCACAACCAACCAACCAACCAATCAACCAAATTAATTATATAACCAACTAACCAACCAACTAACTTCATTGATCAGGAAGTCCTTGCTCAGAAGCCCATACTTCTTCAGCTAGTCAACAAACCCCCCCCCAATTTTCTTGTACCCGGAAGTTCATTACCATGTTTATAGCAAATTGCCACTTGTCCGTATCCAGAGCCAGATGAATCCTTTCCACGCCCCCTCCCCCCATCATGCTTCTTTAAGATCCATTTTAATATCATACCTCACATAGACCTAGTTCTTCCAAGTGTCCCTTTCCCTCAAGTTCCCCACCATAACAAAACACGGTCCTAAAATCTTGCCAGACCCTTCGTCCCCTCAATCTCCTTGATGCGATAAACCTTACAATATTTGGTACAAAAACGACTCATCAAATTCATTACACAATTTTCTCCAATCTTCTGCTAATTCGTCCCACACAGCAATAAATACGGACCTAGAGCTGTACTGTTTTAACATCTGTTACGCAGTTAAAACGGACAGAGCAGTATTCTGCAACGGATGAGGCACCTGCAGCCGAGAGGCTGAAGTGTCCGCCCTCTGGCACTTGACGTCGTGTCGCTAGGCAGATCTTCGAGCGTTTCCAAGGGACGTCGTGCCGTCATCTCCAGACTCGAGCGTCCACGCCTCCAGTTCTGTTTGACGCTGAAGATAAAGGCATTACGATCCTTCGAAACGTCGGCGACTACTCGCTCTACAACACAACATCACATACCAGGGGACTTGCAAGGTCAGGTCAATACAGTCTCACGATCTGAGACTTTACAATTAGCCTTTTTACACACGCCAATATTTTGTTATCAAGAGTGCGCGTTTTATCTTACTTCGGAATGGTTGGCGCACTAATTTCAAGCTGGACACGGTTACCAACCTGTTCCGAGGATACCAGACTACCTTAGCACACCGACGTCCTATCCAGTCTTTACAAATCACTCTGTCGCTAGGCCTAAAAAGAAGCGTGGGAAATAAACCACAAGTGAAGGGAGGGGGAATTGGGGGACTTCTGTAAAATAAATGGGATCCAGCTGCGTGGCTACTTCTATCAATACGGAATTTAACAACGCTTTATCAACTACAGTGATTGTTTACTTCAGAACAAGAGATATTTTTCTTGCGAAATAAATGATAAGTGGAAACCACAGCACAGGGTAAACAAAGAACATGAGAACGACTGTTGTTCTGGTCTTCCATGTCACGCCGAAAATACAGTCCACGAGCCTCACTGATCACGTGACTAACTGTTGCCTTTTGTGACTTGAGAATAAAGTGACAAAGGCAGCGAAACACAATACTCTTGCAGAAACATGGAACTGACCGTGAAGGACCATAGAGGAGACAGCACTGGGCCATCGGACTCATCTGCTGACAAACATGGATACTGCGAGACTGTTCCGAACGCAGTACTGTATTACTGCTTGGCGGGAAAGTGATAAAATTACGCACAGGTACTTAAGAGAAACCTTGAAAACTGGGAGAGTGCTTAGCAGTAAAGAAGTTCTCAAACGAAGTTACAGGCCCTGCAAAATCATCCGCTAATTTGTGGACACACTACAAAAATAACAGCCACAAAACTCAACACTGTTAATATGGCCCTAGCAGGTGAAACAATAACTAGAGAGAAATACGAAACACAACTCAATGCTCAAAAACTTCTGTTACATGAGTAAACGTCCTAATTCACAAATTTCCACTTGTAACGGTCAAATGCGGTAACTAGGGATGAAATTCTGTATGGGGCCGCAAGTCGCTGTAACTAGCGCCACATAAACATGATGTGACAGAGACAGTTGCCAACCTTTCCAAGTAAAGTACTGACTCATCATTTGAGGTCGAAATGTGACTGGCTAGGGAAATCACGCAGTTATGATACATGAAGACAACCGTGGCGCATGGTGACTTCCGACGGTCACCATTCGAAGGCAGACCAGTGTTACTGCTAGTGGTGTGACGTGTTTCCGGTACCGATCCATCTCAGCAGGGATCACAGCTGTCGAAGTCTCTTTCCGACACTCTCTAACAAATACTTTCAACACTGTGACAAATGCAGAAGCGTCTAAATTCGTCAGTCGCTCTCAAAACCTCCAGAATACATTTTGATATAACAGCGAGCCGTTTAAACGGACAGCCGCAGTTTCTCTGCCGCAACACAGCTAACCATATCACCGGCCACCTTCTTACAAAAAGGTGGGGTTCTCACATTTATTCAAGAATTTATAATTCGTGACATCTTCCCGCTCTCATCCAACACAAATTCCTAGTGTACAATTTTTTGACCGATATTGTGAGAAACGGACCGTAGTTCAAGAGTGTAAAGACTTCTCTGAAACCTCACCATCCTCTCTGACACACCGGTCACCCTGTAAACTTTCCTCAGCTTCTCCGCTCCTCAACCGATGTCGCACTGAACATAACTGACAGCTCACCGATGTCCCCACATTACTCTACCCCAATACAGTTGCGCATTCCACGAAAGTTCACAAGCATTTTTAATAAACTTCTTAGAGAATTTAAACAAAAAATTTCAACCCCTTACTCGAAAAAAAGAAAAATGAGTGACCTGACAGGAAGGAAGGCAGAATCATTCTTACTTGTGAGAAATGATTTGATGAGGATGCAACATCTTCTAACATGCGACGCTGTATCGTCGGGTGTACAATTCCGACGTTTCGAACGCACATGATTTTTCGGAACGTCGGTGATGTCTCAAAACGGCACACAGTCACATCCCGGAGGACTGAACACTTTTTCCACTTATCATTCAAATTCGTGTTTTAAAGGGAATATTCTGCGCAAAAAACGTCTCTGCTAAACACGAAACAAATCCCTTCCTGCATTACTTCTTGTTACCATTTCCTAGCAAAACGAGACCACCAAATAGCAATGAAATGGGGCAAAATGGAGAATCAGATTTATCAAGAGAGTATTCGATAATTACCGAAATCAGCGAATGCGTGCCAAATTTTAAAACTGTTCCCTATGTGATCTGTCAATCACGTACTTTGAAACTATGTTTGTTTCATGGCACTACGGTCCACAAACGCAATCGTATTCACCTACCAAGTGGAGTCTCTACTTACCTTTACGCACTGCCTTCAGCATGCTATTTTATATACGATTTTGTTACACTAGTTGTGTACCAATTTCAAGGACTCAGTATATGGACTGCTGACTAGTTACGTAACGATGATGAACACACCGTGGACTTGTAGAAATAATGTGAGTATGGAGTGGAATGTGAGTGCAGAGTGGGAGTGTCAGTAGAGAGTGGGAATGTGAGTGCAGAGTGGGAACGTGAGTGCAGGGTGAAAATGTGAGTGCACACTGGCAATGTGAGTGCAGGGTGGGAATGTGCGTGCAGGGTGGGAACGTGAGTGCAGGGTGAAAATGTGAGTGAAGAGTGGCAATGTGAGTGCAGGGTGGGAATGTGAGTGCAGAGTGGGAATGTGAGTGCAGAGTGGCAATGAGAGTGCAGAGTGGGAATGTGAGTTGCAGAGTGGGAATGTGAGTGCAGAGTGGGAACGTGAGTGCAGGGTGAAAATGTGAGCGCAGAGTGGCAATGTGAGTGCAGGGTGGGAATGTGAGTGCAGAGTGGGAATGTGAGTGCAGAGTGGCAATGAGAGTGCAGAGTGGGAATGTGGGTTGCAGAGTGGGAATGTGAGTGCAGAGTGGGAATGTGAGTGCAGGGTGGGAATGTGAATGCAGGGTGGGAATGTGAATGCAGGGTGGGAATGTGAGTGCAGAATGGGAATGTGAGTGCAGGGTTGGAACGTGAGTGCAGAGTGGGAATGTGAGTGCAGAGTGGTAATGCGAGTGCAGAGTGGGAATGTGAGTGCAGAGTGGTAATGCGAGTGCAGAGTGGGAATGTGAGTGCACAGTGGGAATGTGAGTGCAGAGTAGGAATGTATGAAGTACTGCTGCCAGGCACTGACATGTGTGACGACTGACGGTAACAAGAAACCTTATCATTTTCTAACAAAATGTAGACCGTCCTTGAGACGACCGGTGCATGTTTGTGTGTTTACTGTCAGCAGGTGGGGCACAGTTTAGGTAAGCAGAACTGGTCTACACAACTGCACCAAGTGGCAGGTGGCTGTCACACCGGGAAATGTAATTCGTTCTGAACGTTTGAAGAATTACTGAGTCCAATGCAAATCGCCTTTGCCATATTTTGAAAACAAGTCAAGACCTGCAACGAGATACCAGAACTAATCAGTCTCTCCGTTTCATTCAATTCAACGATGCATATAGAAGTGGAGCAAGGTAGTAAGGCAGGCTGAGCGCAAGCAGCTGCATATATATAAACAAGCCCGTTACTAAATCAATCTACAAACTACGTTCACAACGTCAGGCAATTTGATACCCCTGCAGCAAATAAAAATAAAATATTATGTCGTATATGGACCAGAATACATACACCCATACTTCTGTATCTGGTTATCAGAACGAGCGGCACTAGTTGGAAACTTTTAATGATGGGCCGTCCGTCCGTCCGTTCGTCCCACCTCTCAGCGCTCTCACACATGAACTGCTGCGACGTAACGCACCATCTCTCCTTTCAAGAAAAGCACAGCTCCATCGTCACGTTTAGCGTGCTCCTTGTAACGGAAAAAACTAATAAAGACATGAAATCGGGGAGCACCGGCGACAGTATCCAGATACTGCGCGCGACACTATTCAAATACTTACTGCACGCTACAGTATTCAGATACTTACTGCACGCTACAGTATCCAGATACTTACTGCACGCTATAGTATCCAGATACTTACTGCACGCTATAATATCCAGATACTTACTGCACACGACAGTATCCAGATACTTACTTCACGCTACAGTATCCAGATACTAACTGCACGCGACAGTATACAGATACTTACTGCACGCTACAGTATCCAGATACTTACTGCACGCTACAGTATACAGATACTTACTGCACGCTACAGTATCCAGATACTTGCTGCACGCTACAGTATACAGATACTTACTGCACGCTACAGTATCCAGATACTTACTGCACGCTATAGTATCCAGATACTTACTGCACGCTATAATATCCAGAT